>CEAQ01012511.1_pt1 | contig 155005 bp, 158 predicted proteins | sample 557611 | NCBI WGS metagenome assembly CEAQ01 (sample SAMEA3182097, study PRJEB8094) | gut metagenome | biome: human; feature: gut; material: Stool; isolation source: human stools | place: Canada | collected 2012-05-15
CGTTTCAGGTGCGTGTGTCGAGAGGCATGCAGGTTCGAGTCCTGTTCTGGGCACCAATCTTTCAGATTACTACTGGATGAAGAAATTTAGTTTGCGGAAATAGCTCAGTTGGTAGAGCATAACCTTGCCAAGGTTAGGGTCGCGAGTTCGAGTCTCGTTTTCCGCTCCAAATAGAACAAGGTTGTCAGTCGATAAGATTGACAACCTTTTTTTTGTATTATATTGGAAGTTTACCGGACTATTTTATCGATAGATTGAATAGAAAAGCGTAATTTTGCAATTGAAAAAATCAGTGTACTTCCCCCAAAAAGAGTGTCATTGATTCACACAGGCCTATAATTAATTTAATAATAGCGATATGTTAACACAAATCATTAATGCACGCATCCTGACGCCTCAAGGTTGGCTGAAAGATGGATCAGTGCTTATTCGCGACAACAAAATTCTGGAAGTAACCAATTGTGACCTTGCAATTATTGGAGCTAAACTTATCGACGCCAAAGGAATGTATATCGTTCCCGGAGGAGTGGAAATCCACGTTCATGGCGGCGGTGGAAGAGACTTCATGGAAGGCACGGAGGAAGCTTTCCGGGTAGCTGTCAAAGCTCACATGCAGCATGGTACGACCAGTATTTTCCCCACTCTTTCTTCTTCTACCATTCCTATGATTCGTGCAGCCGCAGAGACTACCGAGAAGATGATGGCGGAACCGGACAGCCCTGTATTAGGACTTCATCTGGAAGGACATTATTTCAATATGGCTATGGCAGGCGGACAGATTCCCGAAAATATCAAAAACCCCGATCCGGAAGAATATATCCCGTTACTGGAGGAAACTCGTTGTATCAAGCGTTGGGATGCTGCGCCGGAGCTTCCGGGAGCCATGCAATTCGGTAAATACATCACGGCGAAAGGAGTGTTGGCTTCCGTAGGACATACGCAGGCGGAGTTTGAGGACATACAGACTGCCTATGAAGCCGGATATACCCATGCTACTCATTTCTATAATGCAATGCCGGGATTCCATAAACGGAAAGAATATAAATACGAAGGTACGGTAGAAAGTATTTACCTGATTGACGACATGACGGTCGAAGTGGTGGCTGACGGTATTCATGTACCACCTACTATTCTGCGTCTTGTTTATAAGATAAAAGGAGTGGAGCGTACCTGCCTGATAACGGATGCACTGGCTTGTGCGGCCAGTGACAGCCAGACTGCTTTTGACCCGCGCGTGATTATTGAAGACGGAGTATGCAAGCTGGCCGACCGTTCTGCTTTGGCAGGAAGTGTGGCTACTATGGACCGCTTGATTCGTACCATGGTGCAGAAAGCAGAAATACCTTTGGCGGATGTGATACGCATGGTATCCGAAACGCCTGCCCGCATAATGGGAGTACTTGACCGCAAAGGAACGCTTGAACGTGGTAAGGATGCCGATATTATTGCCCTCGACAGAGACTTGAATGTGAGAGCCGTATGGGCAATGGGGCAATTAGTGGAAGGTACCAATAAACTGTTTTAAATCTAATAAATAAAGAAGACTATGTTAACTCAGATAATTAACGGTAGAATACTTACCCCGCAAGGCTGGCTGAAAGACGGTTCGGTATTGATTTGTGACGGAAAAATATTAGAGGTGACCAACAGTGACCTGGCAGTTATCGGTGCAACGGTTATTGACGCCCGGGGAATGACAATCGTACCGGGATTTGTCAGTATGCACGCGCACGGAGGCGGCGGACATGATTTTACCGAAGCTACGGAAGAAGCATTCCGCATGGCAACTACCGCGCATTTGAAGCATGGCGCCACCAGTATGTTTCCTACTTTGTCATCCACATCGTTTGAAAAACTTTATCAGGCTGTCGATGTGTGTGAGGGATTGATGCAGGAACCGGATTCTCCAATTCTCGGTCTGCATATTGAGGGACCTTATTTGAATCCGAAAATGGCAGGAAGCCAGTATGAAGGTTTTCTGAAAACTCCTGATGAGAATGAATATATTCCGTTATTGGAGCATACTACTTGTATCAAGCGTTGGGATATCAGCCCGGAATTACGTGGAGCGCATGATTTCGCCAAATATACCCGTTCAAAGGGAATAATGACGGCAGTTACACATACAGAAGCCGAATATGATGAGATTAAAGCGGCGTATGCGGTGGGCTTCTCACATGCTGCTCATTTTTACAATGCAATGCCGGGTTTCCACAAACGCCGTGAATATAAATATGAAGGGACGGTGGAGAGTGTATATCTGACAGACGGAATGACGGTGGAAGTTATTGCGGACGGCATTCATTTGCCTGCCACTATTCTAAAACTGGTTTATAAACTGAAAGGAGTGGAGAATACGTGTCTGGTGACTGATGCGCTGGCTTACGCTGCTTACGAAGGACATGAACCGATTGACCCGCGTTATATTATTGAAGATGGAGTGTGTAAAATGGCAGACCATTCCGCGCTGGCCGGTAGTTTGGCTACAATGGATGTGTTGGTGCGTACAATGGTAAAGAAAGCAAATATTCCTTTGGAGGATGCAGTGCGCATGGCTTCCGAGACTCCCGCCCGTTTGATTGGAGTCAGTGACCGGAAAGGTGCATTGGCTAAAGGGTTGGATGCAGATATTGTGATTCTCGATAAGGAGTTGAATGTACGTTGTGTGTGGTCAATGGGAAAGATTGTTCCGGGTACTGATGTTCTTCTGCATAAATAATAATTGCCGGATGAGCGATGTTTGATAAATAACATCCGGTGTTTTAATGAAAATAAAAGTCCGAATCTGAGGTTTGCCTGCAAAGCAAATCAGATTCGGACTTTCTTTATAAAGAAAAGTCGCATACAATTAAGTGTTTCTTCTTTATGGATTGTATTATATATAAACAGATAATTGTACTATGAAAGTAAAGCATTTAGTTGTAGCTTTTCTGTGTATGCTGGGATGTTGTGCGTGTAGCAGTCCGAAAACAGAAGTAAAATCACCGGACGGTCACATCAAGATGACGTTGACGGTAGATGAGAATGGTACTCCGTTTTATAATGTGTCGGTAAATGATTCATTGCTGATAGAAAATTCAAAAATGGGCTTTGTGGAGGGAAACGGTGTTATTCTGGGAGGAGGCTTCCGGATAGAGAAAACCACATTCGACAGCAAAGATGAAACATGGACGCAGCCGTGGGGAGAAAATAAAACCAACCGGAACCATTATAATGAAATGGCTGTCAATCTGATTAATGAGGATCAGGTGCAGTTGACCCTTCGTTTCCGGGTTTTCAATGACGGAGTAGGGTTCCGTTATGAATATAATGTTCCCAATGTGGATTCTCTGATGATAACTGATGAACTGACTACTTTCCACTTCCGTCAGGACGGTACCTCATGGTCGATTCCTGCGAGTGCCGAGACTTATGAATTGCTTTATAAGCAGCAGCCTATTTCCGAAGTGGAGACAGCCAATACTCCTTTTACCTTTAAGACGGCGGATGGTGTTTACGGAAGTATCCATGAAGCGGCATTGTATGATTTCTCCGAAATGACGCTGAAACAAATCGGAGATTACACTTTGAAGGCGGAACTTACTCCTTGGCCGGACGGTATCAAGGTACGCAAAAGCAACCATTTTACAACTTCCTGGCGTACTATCCAGATTGCTCCGGAAGCTGTCGGATTAATCAATTCTTCCCTGATCCTGAACCTGAATGACCCTTGTGTGTTGGAAACTACTGATTGGATTCGTCCTTTGAAATATATCGGTGTATGGTGGGGGATGCATCTGGGTGTAGAGACTTGGAAAATGGATGAACGCCACGGTGCTACCACTGTCAATGCCAAAAAATATATCGACTTCGCTGCTGCCAATAATATAGAAGCGGTATTGTTTGAAGGCTGGAATGAAGGTTGGGAAAGTTGGGGCGGTATGCAGAATTTTGATTTTACGAAACCTTACGCTGACTTTGACATAGATGAAATAGTACGTTATGCCAAGGAAAAAGGAATCGAAATCATTGGACACCATGAAACAGGAGGAAATATCCCGAACTATGAACGGCAAATGGATCATGCAATGCAATGGTATACCGACCACAGCATCCACATCCTGAAAACAGGTTATGCAGGAGCTTTCCCGAACGGGCTTTCACATCATGGACAATATGGAGTCAACCATTATCAGAAGGTAGTGGAAACAGCTGCGGAGCATAGAATGACATTGGATGCACACGAACCGATTAAGGATACCGGTATCCGCCGTACATGGCCTAACATGATGACGCGCGAAGGAGCCAGAGGTATGGAATGGAATGCATGGAGTGAAGGAAATCCGCCGTCTCATCATGTAATGTTGCCGTTTACCCGCTTGCTGTCCGGTCCAATGGACTACACTCCGGGAACTTTTGATATTTTGTTCCAGCAAACCAAAGACTCTCCCCGTCGTCGGAAATGGAATGACCAGGATAAGGGGAACAGCCGTGTCAACACAACATTGGCGAAGCAGATTGCCAATTGGGTGATTCTATATTCTCCCTTGCAAATGGCTTCTGATATGATTGAGCATTATGAAGGACATCCTGCTTTCCGGTTCTTCCGCGATTTCGACCCGGATTGTGACGAATCCAAGGCATTGGCAGGAGAACCGGGAGAGTTTGTAGCTGTTGTACGTAAAGCGAAAAACAATTATTTCTTCGGAGCAGCTACCAATGAGGCTCCCCGTACACTGGAAATAAAACTAGACTTCCTGAAACCGGGGAAACAATATAAAGCTGTTATCTATGCCGACGGTGAGAAGGCGGACTGGAAAACGAATCCGGCAGATTATCAGATTACGGAACAAACTGTCACAGCTGAAAATACGCTGACTGTACGTATGGCTGCCGGAGGAGGACAGGCTATTTCGTTCATACAACTTTAAGAAAAAATAGGTTAAGATTTAATAGAGGTTTATTGTGTTAGGGATAGGTTTGGTTTTAAGGTAAAAGATTGTTGAATGATGATAGATTAAGGAAATAAAGTTGGTTAGGTTAGAAAAAACGGTGAACAAGTACAGGGGTTTGTTCACCGTTTTTATTTATCTTGTCTTTTGTATACGAAAAAGATCTTATCCTTTTGCTTCCTGATACATGAAACGTTTGATTGATTTCTTCGCTGTCTTTTCAAATTCCTCGAAATGAATTTTAATCTTGCTGATCTGGCAGTAGTTAGGCAATTGTTGATTCAGTTCGACACGATTGACTTCCATAGCTTTCTGGATATCGTTTTGCTGCAATCCGTGAGCAAATGCATCGTCAAAATCCGGATAGATAAGCGCCACCAGTTTGTCGTGTTGCAATACGATTAATGATTCCGCCACATACGGCATATTATTCAGTTTGCTTTCTATCTCTTCCGGATAGATATTCTGTCCGCTGGAAGTGAGAAGCATATTCTTGCTACGTCCGCGAACAGTTACATAACCTTCTTCATCCATAACACCCAGATCTCCTGTATGCAACCACCCGTTTACATCAATGATTTGTGCGGTAGCTTCCGGATTCTTATAATATCCGAGCATCATATTCGCTCCCCTGCAAACAATCTCTCCGGCATGAGTTTTAGGATCCGGGGAATCAATGCGGACTTCCATTCGCGTAGTGGCCTTTCCGCAGGAAGCAAGTTTCAATGTATCCCAACGGCTGGAGCAGATAATCGGACCACATTCTGTCATGCCGTAAGCAATGGTGTAGGGGAAACCTATCTTTTTGAGAAAAGCTTCTACTTCGGCATTGAAAGGAGCGCCGCCGATAATGATTTCGTCGAAATTACCTCCAAAGATTTCCATAGCTGCCTGGCGGGCCAACGATTTGATTTTGTCATTGACGATAGGTACTTTGAGCAATAACTTTCCGATTTTGCTATCCACTTTAGGGAGGATATCTTTCTTGATAATCTTTTCTACAATCAAAGGTACGCAAGAGATAACTCTGGGCTTAATCTCCGAGAAAGATTGTGAGATGATTTTCGGAGACGGCATACGTGTCAGGAAATAGATATGCGCACCTGCGGAGAAGCCATATAAGAAATCGTATACCATACCGAAAACGTGTCCCATAGGAAGCATGGAAACGATATGGTCGCCCGGTTTGACGGGAAGCATTTCAAAACAATAGGCCACATTCGACCAGATACTGCGATAGGGGAGCATGACACCTTTTGAATAGCCTGTGGTTCCTGAAGTATAGTTGATAATAGCCAGTTCCTCGGGCCTGTCTTTCCGGTAACAGATATGCTCCGGACGGAAATTCTTCGGGTAACGTTGACCGTATATCGCATTCCGGTGTTCGAAAGCATACGTCAGTTTTTCATTGCGTGATACCAATGATGAGAAATCGGTGAGTGACGCGATTCCTTCCAACAGGGGCATGGCGTCTTCATTCAGGTTTTCCCATGCCTGGTCGCCGACAAAAAGCAGTTTGGCTTCGGAGTGGTTGACAATATTATGGATATTATCCGCTTTAAATTCATGGAGAATAGGAACAATTACGGCTCCGTAAGTGATAGTAGCCAGAAAAGTGACAGCCCAATGGGCACTGTTACGTCCGCAGACTGCTATCTTGTCTCCCGGCTGAATACCGGCACTTTCTAAAACAATGTGGAATTTAGCTATTTTACGAGCCACATCTTTATATTGGAGGGTAATTCCTTTGTAGTCAGTCAAAGAGTCTTTATCCCAGTTCTTGATAATGCTTTGTTCAATATAGTCGATGAACTGATGTTCTTGTTCCATTCGTTTTTGCACATTTAGTTTAAAACTGCGCAAAATTAATACTTCATTAATGTAAACCGAATTTTACAATTAAGTTTTACGGTTAATTAACGGGGGATGTTTGAACATATTTCGTCCCCCGCCTTATTCGGATTCGTTCACTTCCTCTTTTGATTTTTCGGAGATAAGGAGCAACTTGTCTCCTACATGAAGTTTCAGTGTTCCGTTAGGAATTAAAAACTCATCTCCGCGTTTCACTATCATAACCAATGTTCCTTTGGGAAGATTCATATCCTTCAAGGTATCTGCTTCTTCCAGCATTTCCGTGGTAATGGTCATGTCGCTAAGGTCGGAGTCTATTTCTTCCGGCAGCTCCACTCCAAAGTCATTCCCTGTTTTCTCCAGTGGTTTGGAGAGGTTCAGCATGCGGGCAACGAAAGAAATCGTTGTTCCCTGCACAACCAACGAGACAATGGTAATGAAGAATACGATATTAAAGATGATATTCGAACCTTCCACGCCTGCAACTACCGGATAGGTGGCAAAGATGATAGGTACAGCACCGCGTAGTCCTACCCATGATACGAACAACCGTGATTTCATGGTAATCTTCCGGAAAGGGAGCAGGCAGAGGAACACGCTTAACGGACGCCCGATGAGAATCATAAAGACACCGATCAACAAGGCTACTACTGCTACTTCCAGCATTTCGTGCGGATTGACGAGAAGTCCGAGGCAAAGGAACATGATGATTTGGAACAGCCAGGTCAATCCGTCCATAAATGTGTAGATGTCCTTGCGGTGCATGATTTTATTGTTTCCTACCATGATACCTGCGATGTATACGGCAAGGTAGCCGTTACCTTTCAGCAAGTCGGTGATAGAAAAGGTGAAGAATACAAAAGCCAGCAATAATATCGGATACAATGCCTGGTTGTCAATATTGAGTTTGTTCAGCATACGGATAGCCAGCTTTCCGAGTACATATCCGGCACCTGCACCTACCATAAACTGAATGACAAATGAACCGACAATAGCACCGACTCCCATACCTGCCGATTGGATAAACTGTATCAGCACAATGGTCAGCATATACGCCATAGGGTCATTACTACCACTTTCCAATTCCAACATGGGACGGAGGTTATGTTTCAGATTCATTTTCTGCGAACGCAGGATAGCGAATACGGAGGCCGAGTCGGTAGACGACATAGTAGCTGCCAATAACAATGAAGTCGTGATAGGCAGATAAATATTTGTCCAACTCATGCCGGATAGCCACCAGATAAACAATCCGGTGAAAAGGGCAGTGAGTAAAACTCCGACGGTAGAAAGCACGATACCTGGTCCTAAAATGGGTTTGATTTCTTTGAACTTCGTATCCATACCTCCCGAAAACAAGATGATGCTTAATGCAACCATACCAATGAATTGTGCATCTTTGGCGTCATGGAATTGGAGTCCGAGCCCGTCACTTCCGAATAGCATTCCTACTACAAGGAATAGTAATAAAGTGGGCACTCCGAAGCGGTATCCGGTTTTTCCAACAACAATGCTGACGAAAAGTAAGATAGAACCAATAAGTAAGGTGTTTTCTGCTGTAAATATCATAGGCAATATATTATTAAGTTATAAAATTGTCGTATTCGTTCTCACCGTGCGAAGTTACACATTATTAACAACAAATTAAAGGGCTTTTTGGATGTATTTTTGTGAAAAAAGGTAGTTAAATTGTCTAAAAAGATTAATTTTGCACTCAATTAATCTACATCATACTTATGGATTCAAATAATCTTACTCCTTTAAGGAAAGGGATAGTGGGAGTACAATTCCTGTTTGTAGCCTTTGGAGCTACGGTTCTTGTACCGTTATTGGTCGGGCTCGACCCTTCCACTGCTTTATTTACCGCCGGGATCGGTACTCTTATCTTTCACGCTGTCACTCGTGGGAAGGTTCCTATTTTCTTGGGAAGTAGTTTTGCTTTTATTGCTCCTATCATAAAAGCGACGGAACTTTACGGATTACCCGGCACTTTATCGGGCATGGTAGGGGTTGCGCTTGTTTATTTTGTAATGAGTGCGCTTGTCAAGTGGCAGGGGATAAGGGTAATTGAGAAATTGTTTCCTCCGGTTGTCATAGGTCCGGTCATTATTCTGATTGGACTGTCTCTGGCGGGAACCGGTGTGAATATGGCAAAAGAAAACTGGGTGCTGGCCTTGTTGTCGTTGGTTACTGCGGTTATTGTTTCGATGAAAGCGAAAGGACTTTTAAAACTGATACCTATCTTTTGTGGGATTATAGTAGGTTATCTGGCCGCATGGCTTTTCTATGATTTGGATTTATCCGGTGTCAGAGATGCGGCATGGATTGGTTTGCCTCAATTTGTTTTCCCTAAGTTTTCGTGGGAACCGGTGCTGTTTATGATTCCGGTAGCGATTGCTCCGGTGATAGAGCATATTGGTGATGTATATGTGGTCAACACTGTTGCCGGAAAAGATTTTGTGAAAGACCCCGGTCTGCATCGTACTTTATTGGGAGACGGTCTGGCTTGTTTTTTTGCCGGACTGGTAGGCGGCCCTCCTGTAACTACTTATTCCGAAGTAACGGGTGCCATGTCTCTGACGAAGATCACTAATCCGCAGGTAATCCGGATTGCCGCGTTTTCTGCTATCTTATTTTCTGTTATAGGTAAGATCAGTGCATTGTTGAAATCAATTCCGAGTGCAGTGTTGGGTGGAATTATGCTTTTGCTCTTCGGTACAATAGCCTGTGCGGGTATAGCCAATCTGGTAAATAATTGTATTGACTTGAGTCGTACAAGGAATATTATCATCGTATCTTTAACATTGACTGTCGGTATCGGCGGAGCTGTTTTTACCTGGGGGGAATTTTCTTTATCCGGTATCGGACTGGCAGCTTTGGTAGGCGTACTCCTTAATTTGATTTTGCCGAGAAATGACTGACCGGAAAGAATAAGTTGATTCTACTATAAATTTCAGGCGCGGACGATACAAAAACATTGCATTGTCCGCGCCTTTATGTAAGATTCAGGTTCTATTAGTTATGACAGAAATTTCATAATATCTTCATCTACCGAACTGATACCACCGATTCCGAATTGGTCTATCAACACATTTTTTACGTTCGGAGAAAGGAAAGCGGGGAGGGTAGGACCCAGATGAATGTTTTTCACTCCCAAAGCTAATAAGGCCAGCAATACGATAACGGCTTTCTGTTCATACCAAGCAATGTTATATACAATAGGCAACTTGTTTACATCATCCAAACCGAAGATTTCTTTCAGTTTCAGGGCAATGACGGCTAGTGAATAACTGTCGTTACACTGTCCTGCATCCAGTACACGGGGAATACCGTTGATATCACCTAAAGACAACTTGTTGTATCTGTATTTTGCACATCCGGCTGTCAGGATAACCGTATCGTTCGGAAGTTTCCGGGCAAACTCTGTGTAATATTCACGACTCTTCATACGTCCGTCGCATCCTGCCATGACAAAGAACTTACGAATCGCACCGCTCTTTACAGCTTCTACTACTTTGTCTGCCAAAGCCGTCACTTGCGCATGGGCAAACCCGCCGATAAGAGTACCGTTTTCTATTGCTACCGGTGGCTGGCATTGCTTGGCGTGGGCAATCAGTGCAGAGAAATCTTTTGGTTTTCCGTCCTTACGTTCCGGGATATAATGTGCTCCTTCCAGTCCGCAAGCGCCGGTGACATAGATACGATCCTTGTAGCTGGCGTTGGAACGTGGAGGAACAATGCAGTTGCTTGTAAACAGAATCGGCCCGTTGAAGCTTTCAAACTCCTCCTTTTGTTTCCACCAGGCATTCCCGTAGTTTCCTGCCAGATGTTTGTATTTCTTTAGTTGGGGATAGTAATGGGCCGGAAGCATTTCGCTGTGAGTATAGATGTCTATTCCCGTACCTTCCGTTTGTTCCAGCAGTTCTTCGAGGTCTTTCAGGTCATGCCCGCTGATAAGGATACCCGGATTGTTGCGTACACCGATATTGACTTCGGTAATTTCGGGATTGCCGTAACTGCTTGTATTGGCAGTATCCAGTTGTGCCATGGCAGACACCCCATGTTGACCTGTCTCCAGTGTAAGTTGAACCAGTTCTTCCATAGTTATATCATTGCGGGTCAGTTCAGCTAATGCATGTTGCATGAAGGCGAAGATTTCCGGTGACTGGTAACCCAGGTTATGTGCGTGCTCTACATAGGCTGCCATTCCTTTCAGTCCGTAGTGCACCAGTTCTTTTAACGAACGGATGTCTTCGTCTGGTGTGCGAAGCACCCCCACTGTTTTAGCCTTTTCTTCAAATTCATCTTCATTGCCGTTCCAAAGACATTCGTCGGGAGCGTTTTTGATAGAAACCTTACCGCCCAGTTCTTTTTTCAAGCGTAGTCCTTCCTTTATTTTCCCAATAATGGCTGCTTTGTCAAAGTTGGCATTGGTAATAGTGATAAAGAGAGAATCATAGATAAATTTGTCCGCTTCTTCGGAGGAATGTCCTTCTTTACGCAGGTGTTCGTTGTACACGGCAATTCCACGTATTACAAAGAGTAACAGGTCTTGCAGGTTAGCCACTTCGGATGTTTTACCGCATACTCCTTTTAAGGTACAACCTGTACCCATTGCGGTTTCTTGACATTGATAACAGAACATACTCATAACATTTACGTTTTAATTAGTCTTCTTGATTAATGAACGCAAATGTAGCGCAAAGGTTGCGGGCAGTTCTGTAACTAATGTTACAACAATGAATATTTTTTTGTGGATACCGGCAAACTCTATTGGATAAGCCGGACAAGCTCTTCTTTTTGAAGGATAGTGATCTGTTTCCGGTCGGCAGTGAGTAATCCGTCTTCCTGCATGTGTGCCAATTCGCGTGCCAACGAAGGACGGGATACTCCGAAATAATCACTTAATTCCTGTTGCGATCGGTCGAGGGTGATATGTAACTGTTGTTGCTGCTTATATAGGCGAAGTAAATAAGAAGCAATCTTCTGCCTGATAGTCTTGAAAGACATGAAAAAGAGCTTGTCGGATAAAGTCCGTGCGTAGTTGGCAGAAAGGTTCATATAATTTTCGAAAAACTGCTCGTTCTTGCGGAACAATTCCAGAACACTTGTTTTAGGAATTTCTATAACCTCTGTCGGCTCGTTGGCTGTCACCTCCACCGGATAACGATTTTCTTCGCCGAACAGAAAAAGCGGGGCAATCGCTCTGGGGGCGGCAATATCTTCTACCTTTATTAATCTTCCGGAATAGTCTATCATTTCTCCGCGAACACTGCCTTTGGTTAGAATGACGAGGCGGTTGCATACATCCTCCTGCCGTGCCAGAATTTCCCCTTTCTTATAAGAACGGGTGTGGAAACTTATTTCTTCCAGATTAGCGGATAGTTTTTCCGGAGTTATTCCCCGGAATAACGGATTATTGATAAGTACGGGTATCATAGGCTACTCTGTTATTTGAATTTTAATATGAACTTAGTCTCTTTATCATCCGGAATCAATGTTAGGCTACCACCCGAAAGCCTCATAATCTGGCGGGAGATGCTTAGTCCGATTCCGCTTCCTCTTTCTTTGGTCGTAAAGAAAGGGATGAATATATGTTCCGCAATTTCAGGAGGGATAGCAGGGCCATTGTTTTTTATCTCAATCAGTACTTCTTCCGCGTCGTTGCAGTGAGCCTGTATCGCAATGCGTCCGCCGGGCTGATTGCCGATTGCCTGCACTGCGTTTTTCAGAAGATTGATAACGACTTGTGAAATGAGATTCTCGTCTGCATGGAGGATCAGGTCGGCGGGAATAACCTCTGTATGGAAAGTAATATGATTACACGGATTCTGGTGCCGGGTCAGTTCGACCATTCGTTCGATGAATGCTTTCAAATAAAACAAAGAAGGCTCCGGAGTCGGGATACGTGTGAATTTTCGGTAAGATTCGACAAAAGAAAGCAAGCCTTTGCCGGTGGTACTGATAGTCTGCAAGCCATGGCTGATTTCTTCGTCTTTATCTTTCACCATGGACAAAAGTGTATCACTTAACGAGGTGATAGGAGTGACGGAGTTCATAATTTCATGGGTGAGTACACGAGTTAACCGAATCCATGAATCGATCTCTTTTTCATCCAGTTCGATGTTGATATCATTCAGAGCCAGGATACGCAAATGCTCTTTATGAACATTAATTTCCGAAACACGTATGGATAGATTGACTGTTCCCCGTTCGTTATGAAACATGACTTGTAGTTTATCCCCCGGGCGGCAGTTTTCCATTTTTTCCATGAGTGTAGCGTCTACTTTACTTAACTGGCGGATATGTGTGAATATGTTGAGTCCCAGAAGTCGGAGTGCTTCTTTATTCTTCTGATATACAGCTCCATTGTCATTGAGCACTAATAATCCCGTACTCACGAAGTCGAGTATCAATTCGTAATACTTCTCTTGTTGGGCTGTTTCTGCTTTTACATTGTATAAAATGTGTCCCACCCGGTTGAGTGCCTGATTGATCTGCCTGCTTTCCGGAGTACCGTATTCCTCAGGGAAGTGAAAGGAATTATCATTATTTTCCAATGCATCAATCATAAAAAGTACCTGTTTGACGTGGGTACGGTAAAGTCGGATTTGCCATAATATGCATAGGATTAAAAGGCAAATACAGACTCCAAACCATGTATAAGATTGAAGGATACCGAAACGGACGGTGACTGTACAAACGAGTACTGTCAATACGACTCTGAACCAGTACTGCCGTGTTATATATTGAAGATACCGGTTCATAATCCGAATTTTTTCATCTTGTTATAAAGTGTCTGCCGGGTAATTCCTAACTGGGTGGCTACTGCCGACAAATTTCCGGCACAAGCCTCCAATGCTTTCCGTATCATTTGTTTCTCCATATCTTCTAAAGTGGAAATGTTTCTTTCCGGAGATTCTATTTTCCGGGAAGATAATTGAAGGATCTCAGCAGGAATCAGCGGCTCATCGTTAATGATGACAACTTTCTCAATAACGTGCTCCAGCTCACGGATATTTCCGTACCAAGGATGTATTGACAGTTTTTCTTTTGCCGCAGAACTGAATTTCATCGGCTCTTTGTCGTATTGCTTGCAGAAGCGGATCATGAACCTTTCGGCAAGAGGAATAATATCTTCTTTCCGTTCCCGGAGCGAAGGTATCTCTATATGGATCGTATTGATACGATAGAGTAAATCTTCCCGGAATTCTCCGTTATCTACCATTTCTTGCAAATTACGGTTGGTGGCACAAATCAGGCGGATGTCGATCGGCATCGGGCTATTGTTTCCCACTCGCACGATGCTTCTTCGTTGAATGGCAGTCAGCAGTTTGGCTTGCAGATGATAGGGCAAGTTTCCTATCTCGTCAAGGAATAACGTACTTTTATCTGCGGCTTCGAACTTACCTGTCCGGTCGGTATGCGCATCTGTGAAAGAACCTTTCACATGGCCGAAAAGTTCACTTTCGAATAGTGACTCAGTGATAGCTCCCATATCTACGGCAATCATTTCCTTTTGTCGTCGATTGGAAAGCGCATGGATTTCTCGTGCCAGAATTTCTTTCCCTGTTCCGTTTTCACCTGTAATCAGGATGTTGGCATCTGTAACAGCAACCTTCTCAATCAACATTCGGAGTTGTTGCATGGCTTTACTTTCTCCCCAATATATCGGCTGGACACCGGCGGATTCCTTTCTTGCTCCTCCTTTTTTCCCGTTTCTCACAGACTGTGCGGCGGTTTGTAAAGTCTCTACCAGTTTTTGGTTGTTCCAGGGTTTCACGATGAAATCCGTCGCTCCTTCCTTGATTCCCCGGATAGCGAGTTCAATGTCGGCGTATGCAGTAAAGAGTACGATGGGAAGTTCCGGACGTACTTTCTTTATCTCGTGCAACCAGAACAAACCTTCATTACCGGTATTGATTCCCGAAGTGAAGTTCATATCCAACAATATCACTTCCGGCATTTCTTCCTGCATCACAGTGATGAGGGTGACAGGTGAAGAAAGTGTGACGACCTTTGAAAAATAACTTTTCAGCAAGATCTCTACGGCAGTCAGTACTCCTTTGTTGTCGTCTACAATGATGATTGTTCCCGATTTGCTCATATTCGATTAAGTTTATCAGGTACAAACTTACGAAAAAATCTCTGGAAAAGCCGAATGAGAAGGGACAAATAGTAATTCCTTTTTATACCCATGAAGGAAGTGGCCTGTCCGACACAGAAAATCATCTGAAAGAAGCATGTAGCGGAGCTACTACTATATTGAAAGGATTGGCAATACGGGGAACAATAGCACAAAAATCATAGGAACAGGCCAGAAAAACTGTGTTGTCATGGTTAAATAAATATTTGACCTAAATTATCCCAAAATGAGCTAGGGCATTATAAATGCCGTCCTCGTCCACATCGTCTGTAACATAGTCGGCATAGTTCTTGATCAAATCCGATGCGCCGCCCATCGCAATACCGGTTCCTGCCGCACGGAGCATGGGTATATCGTTGCCACCGTCTCCGAATGCCATGCTTTCATCCAAAGAAAAACCTAAATAATCTGCCATATCAGCCATTCCTGAAGCCTTGTTCGTATCGGCAACATTCACATCTGCGAAATACGGATTCCAACGCGAAACAGTCAAGTTGGGAAGTTGCGTCATAATTTCCTTCTCTACATCTTCACCACAATAAATGCAAAGTTGGCGACACTTACACTCATTAAATTCCTTGTCTATGTCCACAACCAGAGGAATCGGATGATTGGTAAGTTCGGAAAGTGCTATAACGGTATCATTTACATAATTGACAAATATTCCTTTATCTACTTCCAATGCCAAAGGGAAACCATATTTTTCTGCAAGATTACGGACTATTCTAAAATCTTCATGACTGATTTGGCGGGAAGTGATTTCAGTGCCGTCACGGAGCAGGCAATGGGAACCGTTCAGTGAGACGACCGCATCATACGGGATGGCGTCCAGTTCGCCAAGGTCTGTCGCCACTCTGCCTGTTGCTATAATAATCTTAATGCCATTGTTATGTACCTGATTTAGGGCATCAATCGTTGTTTGTGGTATTTTATGTGTTTTGAAACTGATTAGAGTTCCGTCCACATCAAGAAAAATCGCTTTAGTCTTCATTTTACGTCCTTTCTTTTTTTATTGTGATACTACAGATTTGGCAGTCAAGAATCAAAATGGTTTGACTGCGTTACCTCGATTTTAGCCTTTCTTTCAAACCTCCTTTGTTTTAGGAGGTTTGAAAAATTTTCCAAATCTACGAAAAATATTTTATAGCCATTGGAACTTTAATCCGAAAGATAAGCTCAAATAATCACGGGGGCGGAGATAACTGTTTTGTACGGCACTAACCAGATAAAGGTCACAAGTACTTATTTCATAGAAAAAAGTAACCGACTTAGCTAAAAATCTGCGTTGCGGGTCAATGTCATAAGTCAGTCGTTGTCCCATATAAATATGAATACGTACTTTGCTCGAAAATCCATAATACCCTTTAGGATAACGGTCCGGTTCGTTTACCCAGAACTGATCTCCGAAGACAGTGTTCAGGTAGAGTCCGCAGGCAAGAGGTTCCGTCGAGAATCCTTTTCCTATATTAATACTCCAGGGCATATAGTTCTGTTTCAGTGTCATTGTCACTTTTGTCTTTTTCGACGAATATTTCGGGATGAATCCGAGCAATATATCTGTTTCCCATTGATTCCGTTTTCCGTAATCCCACCCTGTACCGAAGGAGAGCAATCCCATGTTTCCGGCATATTGGATTTTAGCATGAGTCGGGATAATCCGTTCCCAGTTTTTGCGGAAGCGATGTACCCGATGGTCATAACCGGTTCTCTTTACAGCTTTGGGTATAACGGGTAGCACAGTGTCTGCCTTGATGATAGTAAACAAAGAGTCTCCTGTATGAAAGGCGATAATTGAGTCAGCTTTTACTGCAAAATATAATGAATCGCGCTTGTATGTATTGATAACTGTATCTGTTTTACAAGTAGCTGAACTTGGACAGGTAAAGAATAACAGGATAATTATCAGTCCTGCCCGTCCGATGTATTTAATATTTAACCAGTTCATATTCATATTTCTCCGGGGTTATGGTAAATACCAGGTAAGTACGCTTGTCCATGCTGTCACTGGTAACATAGTGTATGCCGTCATCAAAAATCACATCATCCCGATAGTGATGAGTATGGGCGGCAGTGCAAAACTGAATTCCGGGATATTGTTTGACATAATGCTGGAACATTTTTACTACATTGTCATTGAATACGTCTGTATACGGTCGTGCATGCATACTTATGACTGTTTTGTTAAATTCATCTGTCCTGTTTGTCAGTTCATTTTCCATAAAGGTGAAATCCGGTACAGGTTCTGAGTAATCATATTCCAATGCATTCGTATTGAGACAAACGAATTTCACATCACCGGCAATAAAGGAGAAGTTGGTAGGACCGAATATCGCTTTGTACGTTTCTGCCCCCGTACCCAGACAATCATGGTTTCCTATGAGGGTTACATAGGGAACACTCAATCCGTTCATAATATCCCGTTGCCAAAGAAATTCTTTAGTAACTCCGAAGTCACTCATATCTCCGCCATGAATAACGAAGTCGATATCATTTCTCTTATTGATTGCTTTTACGAAATCCTCCGTTTCATCGTACCACCGTTGTGAGTCGCCCATAGTGACAAAGCGGATTGTCTTTTTACCTTTACAGTCAGCTTCTATTTGTTCAATGTTATGAGCGTTTACATCTGTCTCTCCACTGATACGCACATCATAGGGATGATAGTCGATCATACCACACCCGGTCAGAAGCAGACAGGACAGAAGAGTGAATAAATTCTTGTTTAACATAAATAAAATATTTAGTTATTGAAAACTTGATGCGAAGATAGAGTTTTCAAATGAGATAACGATGATTACTTATGATAAATAGGAAAAAAAGAACAATAAAGAGGCGGAAATATCTACTTTCGATTCTTTATGAGAAAGAACTGAACTATTGATCTTTGTCTAATAATTAGACATCACTGTCTAATTATTAGACAAAAACTATCTGATGTTGAATGGTATAACTAGTTGATAATGAGTAAAAAGATGACTTTGGCATACTTTCTGTTTTTCAAATTGAAGATATAACAAAATAAATTAATGATGAGACACTTTTATTATACGATTCAAACGTTGCTCCATGAACGAGGCGTGAATATTATCAAGATTATCTCAATGACATTGGGGATATTTGTTGGTATCTTATTGTTTTCCTGTGTTGCTTTCCAGTTGAGTTACTATAATTTTTGTCCTCAGTCGGAGCAGTTATATGTCACATATATGGATGGACCTTTTACTTATGGTCCTTTTTCAGCGGCTATGCGTGAGAACTTCCCGAAAGAAGTGGAGGATGCCACCATATTGAGGGACATGGGAACAAATGTTTTTTATAATGGAAATGTTCGCCTAACGGAGTCTACGATATATGCTGACGAACATTTGTTTTCCACATTGGGTTTAAAACTGTTAATCGGTAAGGCAGAAGAACTAACCCGTCCTGATGTTTTATTCATATCCCGTTCGTTGGCGGAAAAAATAAGAGAAGGGAACAGTTTGGAAAGTGTTATAGGCAAGACTTTATCCGTTGACCGCAAAGAGCCGATGAGCATACGTGGTGTCTTTGAAGATATGGGTGAAAACGCAGATATACATTTTGATGTAGTGGTACCGATGAGCAAGTTGTGGAATCTGGCTCGTGGGGGCTGGGGATATGATATCAGTTATATGTCGATTATTCGCTTTCGCGATCCTGCTAAAGATATAAAGGCGGTAGAAGCACGAATACCTGATATGCTTAAGAAATACATGGCTGACTCCTCGAATAAAAAGAAATCTCATCGTTTTTCTTTCCGTCCTTTATTAGAATATCATACGGCAGATCCGACAGTACGGCTTATGATATTAATGATGTCCGTGCTGGGTATTGCAATCTTGTTGATTGCAGCTTTTGATTATGTGCTCATTGCCGTTTCATCTTTAGCCAGGAGGGCAAAGTCTATCGGAGTACACAAATGTTGTGGTGCAACAGATAACAGTATTTTTAGAATGTTTCTGACAGAGACAGCTCTTGTTCTTTTCATTTCAGTATTGCTGACGATGTTGCTCATTTTTCAGTTTCGGGAGTTTGTGGAAGAAATTGCCGGTATACGTTTAAGTTCACTTTTTACGTGGCAGACACTTTGGGTACCGTTGACCGTACTTTTGGTTGTTTTTATCTTGGCAGGCGCCATACCGGCAAGCATATTCGCATCAATTCCTGTAACGCAAGTTTTTCGACGTTATGCAGAACGTAAGACATCTTGGAAACGTCCGTTGTTGTTTATCCAATTTGCCGGTATGACTTTTATTTTAGGTTTTCTTATGGTTGTATTCTGCCAATATCACATGGCGATGAACAAAGATTTGGGATATAATCCCGAACGCGTGGTAATGGGTTGGAAGAAGCTGGGCAGTAACCGGCAAAATGCCAAGAGTTTTTTTATGAATTTGCCTATGGTTGAGGAACATGGGGTAGGTCAGCAGGCCATCTGGAGAAGTTGGTCGGGAGAGGTGTTCAATGTGGGGGAAGGACGGACTATCAAAGGCCGGTTTGAGTGGATCGGAGATGATTTTGTGCCTATGATGAAAATACAGATATTACATGGCAAAAATGTAACATCTCCAAAAGAGGCTTTAGTGAATGAAGAGTTTGTACGTCGGGCCGGATGGACGGATGAGCCGATAGGGAAACAGTTGTCTATATGGGGAAAGGAAGTTACAATCGTTGGCGTAATGAAGAATTTCTCTGTTCAAAGTGTATATCATCCTCAGTATCCGGTATTACTGTTGGGAAGCGGTAGTGATTCTAACCCGGGGCTTCATTACGTACGATTGAAAGAGCCTTTTGATGAGAACCTGAAGAAACTGAATGCATTAATGGCGGAAACTTTTCCAACAGAAGACATTATCTTTTATTCGCTGACTCAAAAGCTGGATGAGCAATATACGGATATTACACGTTTTCGGAATGCAGTACTTTTGGCGTCAATCTCTATTTTCTTTATAGCTTTAATGGGATTGTTGGGATATGTCGGTGACGAGATTCGTTTTTGCAGGAAAGAGATTGCTATCCGAAAAGTGAATGGTGCGGATACTTGTGGCATATTGAAATTGTTTTCCGCAAACGTATTGTGGACAGCCCTTCCGGCGGTGCTTATCGGTGCAGGACTGGCCTATTGGATAGGTATGAAATGGTTGGAACAATTTAGTGAATCCGTCAATCTGAGTATTTGGTTATTTGCCGGAGTCATAGCGTTTGTATTAGTTGTGATACTAGTTTGTGTAATACTTAAAGCATGGGAAGTTGCTAATGAGAATCCGGTGAACAGCATAGCGAATGAATAATTGAAATATAATGAATTTAAAATATAATTGAGAAAAATGATACAAATCGAAAACATCAGTAAAGTATTCCGTACTTCCGAAGTGGAGACGGTTGCATTGAATCATGTAAATCTAGAAGTAAAAGAAGGAGAGTTCGTAGCTATTATGGGACCCTCGGGCTGTGGTAAATCCACTTTGTTGAATATCCTCGGACTTTTGGATAATCCTACCGAAGGCTCCTATCAGTTAATGGGGCAGGAAGTTGCCGGGCTGAAAGAGAAAGAACGTACTCATATGCGTAAGGGTAAGTTAGGTTTTGTATTTCAGAGTTTCAATCTGATAGACGAATTGAATGTTTATGAAAACGTGGAACTTCCGCTTACTTATCTGGGACTAAAATCTTCCGAACGTCGCCGAATGGTAGAAGATATTCTGAAACGGATGAACATCAGCCACCGTGCCAAACACTTCCCGCAACAACTCTCCGGCGGGCAGCAACAACGTGTGGCAATCGCCCGTGCGGTTGTCACCAATCCTAAACTAATTCTTGCCGATGAGCCTACAGGTAACCTTGATTCAAAGAATGGTGCCGAAGTAATGAACCTGCTGACAGAACTGAATAAGGAAGGAACTACAATTATTATGGTGACTCACTCACAGCATGATGCGAGTTTTGCTCATCGCACTGTACATTTGTTCGATGGAAGTATTGTAGCGAGTGTAACAGCCTAAATGAGAAATCGACAATGAGACAAATCTACTATACTTTATGCACATTGTTACGCGAATGCGGGTCGAATATCATAAGAGTAATATCCCTCTCTTTAGGTCTTACCATTGGTGTGCTGCTTTTCTCACAAATAGCCTTTGAACTGAGCTATGAACAATGCTATCCGGAAGCGGAACGTCTGGCTCTTGTGCGGTGTCAGATGACAAATGCCAGTACAGGAGAGACAAGAGGGGATGATGGAGAAAATAGCTATGATTATACCGTCTTTGATGTGGTGGCAGCTACTTTGGCGCAAGATATGCCCGATGAAATAGAAACAGCCAGTTGTGTACTTCCTCAAACAGGTTTTAGTATTTATTATGAAGATAAACTGCTATCTGATATAAATTACATCTACGGAGACACTTGTTTCTTTCAGACCTTCGGCATACCGGTACTGAAAGGAACCCCCAAAGATATGATTATGCCCGGAAGCGTTTTTGTATCTCAAAGCTTTGCCCGTAGAATATTTGGGGATGAAAATCCTATAGGAAAGGTGCTTTCGGCAGATAAACGACATGACTTTATCATTCGTGGCATATATAAGGACGTACCGGAAAATACGATGCTCGTTCACGACTTTGTTGTGTCTGTTCATCGGAACGGTGGTTATCAGGGAGGAGCAGGTTGGAGAGGAAATGATGTCTTTTATGCTTTTCTCCGTTTACGCGATGCTTCGGATATTGATAAGGTGAACAGTAATATTCAGCGAGTGATTAAAAAATATACGTCTTTGGATTTGGACGGCTGGAAAGTTGAATTTAGTGCTATCCCACTGGTGAAGCGTCATTTGTCCTCTCCTGAAGTACAGAAACGGCTGGCTATTTACGGATTCCTCGGCTTTGTTGTTTTCTTTGTAGCAATCATGAATTATATGTTGATATCCATTGCCACTTTGAGCCGCCGTGCGAAAGGAGTAGGTGTACATAAATGTAATGGAGCTAGTTCGACCAATATCTTCAATATGTTTCTGGTAGAGACAGGAGTCCTTGTCATTATCTCCGTATTACTTAGCTTCTTACTGATTTTCAATACACGTGGCTTGATTGAAGATTTACTTTCTGTCCGGCTTTCCTCGCTTTTTACATGGGAAACATTATGGGTGCCGTTACTCACTATCCTTGTACTTTTCATCGTGGCGGGCGGCATGCCGGGACGACTATTTTCACGTATTCCCGTCACGCAAGTGTTCCGTCGGTATACCGACGGAAAGAAAGGTTGGAAACGCTCTCTGCTATTTGTGCAATTTACAGGAGTATCTTTCGTTTTGGGGTTACTATTGGTCACTTTATTACAGTACAGTCATCTTATGAACCGAGATATGGGGATCGTTGTGCCTGGTTTGACTCAAGCCGAAAGTTGGCTTCCCGGAGAGACGGTAGCGCATATAAAGGATGAATTGCGCCGCCAACCCATGGTAGAAGGAGTAACGGTTGCAGCGAATAGTGTGCTTGGCGAGTATTGGACACGAGGGCTGATGAATAACGAGGGTAAACGGATTACTACACTCAATTTCAACTATTGCCATTATAATTATCCTGAAGTAATGGGCATCAAAATAATAGAAGGAACTGATTTGAAAAAGCAGGACGATCTGCTGGTAAATGAAGAAGTGGTGCGCCTGATGAAGTGGACCGACGGTGCAGTGGGGAAGCGGTTGAATGACGTTCCGGGAACGATTGTAGGTGTTTTCCGGGATATCCGTAACACTAGCTTTTATTCACCCCAGTCTCCCATTGCGCTGATCGGAGATGAGAAGTATCATGCGAATCATGCATTCAATGTTCGCCTGAAAGAACCTTATAGTGAAAATCTGAAACGTCTGAATAAGTTTATGGAAAATACATTCCCGAATGTCGCTTTACGCTTTGTCTTGGTTGATGATATAATAAAAGGTGTATATAAAGATGTGTATCGTTTCCGCAATTCCGTCTGGATTACTTCTGCTTTCATTCTGCTGATTGTCATCATGGGACTGATTGGCTATGTGAACGATGAAACTCAACGCCGGAGCAAAGAGATAGCTATCCGGAAGGTGAACGGAGCTGAAGCCTCACACATCTTGAGGTTACTGACACGCGATATTCTTTGCGTTTCCGCCATTTCTATCCTGATAGGTACGGCTGTGTCTTATTTTGCAGGACGGGCATGGCTCGACCAGTTTGCAGAACAGATTGATTTGAATCCGTTACTTTTTATAGGTACAGCCTTATTTGTTCAATTGCTGATTATACTTTGTGTGGTACTCAAAGCATGGTATATTGCCAATGAAAATCCGGTAAAGAGTATCAAAACCGAATAGAAATAATAGGCAGAATAGGGTAGATACTACCTTATTCTGCTATCAGATGTTGTTTGGAAACCTTCTTGATATAGATTATTAAACTGATTACCGCCGTGATAAATGCCAACGCATCCGACACCGGCATACTAATCCAGATCCCCTTCAATCCCCACCAGTTAGGGAAAAGTAACAAACAAGGCAACAAATAAAGCAACTGCCGTGTCAATGACAGGAAAATACTTATTTTAGCCTTGCCGATGCTTTGGAAGAAGTTACCGATAACAATTTGTGCTCCTACGAATGGGAACATAATCACCGTGATGCGAAGCCCGTCGACGGCAAGATCGATCAAATGATCGCTGTCTGTGAAAATGGCCGATACTGCATGGGGAAAAAGTTCACAGATAAAGAATCCGCTACTGGTGATAACCACCCCCGAAACAATTCCCAGTTTCAACGTCTGTTTCACCCGGTCTATCTTCTGTGCTCCGAAGTTGTAGCCTACAATAGGCTGCATTCCCATAGTTAATCCGAGCACAATCATTACATAAAGCGTTAGCAACCGGTTGATAATACCATATGCCCCGATAGCCATATCGCCTCCATGATTTTGTAGACTGTTATTGATAATGATTACTATGACACAAGCACATACATTCATCAGGAACGGCGACATGCCGATAGCGAAGATATTGCCGACGATTCTACGCTTCATCTTCCATACCTTCCCTTCAAAATGTACCGTACTGTCCTGCTTGAAGAAATGGCTCACTACCCACACCATACCGATCAACTGTGAAATGACTGTTGCCGTGGCAGCTCCTCGCATTCCCCATTCAAAGTGAAAGATAAAGATAGGAGCGAGGATGATGTTGGAGAGCACCGTTGCCATGGAAGTAATCATAGCCTTCTTCGGATATCCGGTGGCACGCATCACGTTATTCAGCCCGATCATCGTATACGTGATCGGTGTTCCCAATAAAATAACCTGCATAAAGCTGCGGGCATAAGGAAGCGTATCTGCGCTGGCACCGAAAAAGACTAGTATATCATCGAGGAAGATAAAAGACAATATTCCGAAAAAGAAAGAATTGGTGATACAAAGCATTAACGTGTGCGACAGGATTTCCGTAGCCCCTTTCATATCTTTCTGCCCTAGCCGGATAGATGCGAGCGTGGAACCTCCGGCAGAAACAAGTGTACAGAAGGCAACCACCAGATTCATCAGAGGGAAACTCACCGCCAGTCCGGCGATAGCCATGGCGCCTACACCGTGCCCGATGAATATGCTGTCAATAATATTGTAGATAGAAGTAATTGTCATCCCGATAATGGCAGGGATAGAATACTGCAACAGCAGTTTGCCGATACTCTCTTTTCCTAATATATGCGGGTCGTTTTTACTCATGCGCCTGAATCTTTAATGTTGGATGAAAAACGAAAGTTACGTTTTTTTAAGTAGTGCAAAGGTACGAATAATTTGCCTGATTCGATGATTATTCGGAACTTTGCACAAGTCAATACACAAGGTTTAACGTTTAAGGTAAAAAGAAAGTTTAGCTATGGATACAACAAAAATAATTGCAGTATTATTCGATTTTGACGGTGTGATTATGGACACCGAAACCCAGTATACTGTCTTTTGGGACGAGCAAGGGCATAAGTACCTGGGGGAAGAAGACTTCGGCCGCTGTATTAAAGGGCAAACATTGACACAAATCTATGAGAAATATTTCTCGGACAAATCGGAAGCTCAGGAAGAAATAACCGCCCGCCTCAATCTCTTTGAGAAAGCGATGTCCTACAAATATATTCCCGGTGTGGAAGCTTTTATCGCTGACCTTCGCCGTCATGGTGCAAAGATAGCGGTGGTGACCAGTTCCAATGAAGATAAGATGCAGAATGTTTATAACGCTCACCCTGAATTTGAAGGAATGGTAGACCGAATCCTGACCGGCGAGATGTTCGCCCATTCCAAGCCTGCTCCCGATTGTTTCCTGTTGGGTATGGAAGTATTCAGTGCGACTCCCGAAAACACCTACGTATTTGAAGACTCTTTCCACGGGTTGCAAGCCGGAATGACATCCGGTGCTACCGTTATCGGTCTCGCCACTACTAACACACGAAAGGCCATTACCGGAAAAGCACACTATATAATAGATGACTTTGCGGAAATGACCTACGAAAAATTGCTTACGATGCAACGTTAACGCTATTTCCTACAATATTTCAGTTTATCCTTTTAATCGTTGCAAGGCAATTTTAGAGAACGATTGAAAGGATTTCTTGTTTTTCTTTCCCAGTTATGAATTAAATGTTATAACTTTGCCGCAATTTTTGATAGCGTCCGACGCTATTATGGTACTTTAGTTTTTAATTTAAAATTTAAAAGACATGGCTGGTTATATATCAGATGATACAAGAAAAGTGACTACTCATCGCCTGGTTGAAATGAAACAGAGAGGCGAAAAAATATCTATGCTTACTGCGTATGATTACACTATGGCACAAATTGTAGACGGTGCGGGAATGGATGTAATCCTTGTAGGCGACTCCGCTTCTAATGTAATGGCGGGTAATGTGACTACATTGCCTATCACTCTCGACCAGATGATTTATCATGCTAAATCCGTGGTTCGCGGAGTAAAACGTGCTATGGTGGTAGTCGATATGCCTTTCGGTTCCTATCAGGGAAATGAAATGGAAGGCCTTGCTTCTGCTATCCGTATTATGAAAGAAAGCCATGCAGACGCATTGAAACTGGAAGGTGGAGAAGAAATCATCGACACGGTGAAACGTATTATCAGTGCAGGCATTCCGGTCATGGGACACTTGGGACTAATGCCGCAGTCAATCAATAAATACGGAACCTATACTGTGCGTGCCAAGGACGATGCTGAAGCGGACAAACTGATTCGTGACGCTCATCTGCTTGAAGAAGCGGGTTGTTTCGCCATTGTTCTCGAAAAGATTCCCGCTACTCTTGCCGAACGTGTAGCTGCCGAACTGACAATCCCTATTATCGGTATTGGTGCCGGTGGTCATGTAGACGGTCAGGTATTGGTTATTCAGGATATGCTTGGGATGAACAACGGATTCCGTCCGCGTTTCCTTCGCCGTTATGCCGATTTATACACGGTAATGACCGACGCGATCAGCCGTTACGTATCCGACGTGAAGAATTGCTACTTCCCCAACGAGAAGGAACAATATTAAGATAATATATGGCAGTTAAATTGTGGACAGTACATTTTATGCGGATATGTGTAGCTAATTTGCTGTTGTTTATATCCTTGTACGTGTTGTTTCCGGTGCTTCCCATTGAAATGTCGGAACGTCTCGGATTGCCGGTGACGGAGACAGGGGTTATCTTTCTCTTTTTCACGCTGGGAATGTTCCTTATCGGTCCTTTCCATGCCTATCTGGTAGATGCATACAAACGTAAGAATGTATGCCTGTTTTCTTTTGCCCTTATGGTAGCGGCAACGGTAGGTTATGCTTTTGTGACAAACATTACGGAACTTATCCTGCTGAGCACCGTGCAGGGACTGGCATTCGGTATCGCTACTACCGCAGGAATTACGCTAGCCATTGACATTACGAACTCTACGCTTCGTAGTGCCGGAAACGTCAGTTTTTCATGGATAGCACGACTGGGAATGATTCTCGGAATTATCCTCGGCGTCTGGTTCGACCAACACTATGCATTTAAGACTTTGCTAACGGTATCCGTTACCACTGGTGCTTTGGGGATTCTGACAGTAGCCGGTGTTTATGTTCCCTTTCGTGCACCGTTTGTCACTAAGCTGTATTCATTCGACCGCTTTCTGCTGCTTCGCGGGTGGGTTCCTGCCATAAACCTGATCCTGATAACGTTTATACCGGGGTTACTGATTCCGCTTGTACATCCTTCCCTCAACGATATCGTACTGGGAGATACGGGTGTATCTATGCCCTTTTTCGCCGGAGTGGGAATGGGCTATCTGGCTTCCCTGGTTATCGCTCGCTTGTTTATCCTGAAAGAGAAAACGCTGAGGTTGGTGATTATGGGACTCGGATTGGAGATACTGGCAATCTGCCTGTTGAAAGCAGGTTATTCTAGCGGTATTTCTTCCGTTCTGCTGGGATTGGGATTAGGACTGATAATGCCGGAATTTCTGGTGATGTTCGTAAAACTGTCTCACCATTGTCAACGGGGTACAGCCAATACAACTCATCTGTTGGCTGGTGAAGCCGGCATTACACTTGGAATTGCTGTTGCGTGCTATATGGATACGGATACCGATCAAATGTTTTACATAGGACAAATCGTTGCTTCGGTCGCCTTACTGTTCTTTGTGCTGATAACGTATCCATATTATATCAAAAAGAAAGTGAGATAAGGCCTCATTATCCCTATGGCATTATGACGCTATGATATAAAAATAGTGACGCTATTACTTGTGGATAGCGTCACTATTTTTATATAGATTCGGTTCTTAATTCCGGCTTACTTGTTTTACTCCCTTTACCGTCCGTAGCTTCTTGATAAGAGCTTCCAGATGTCCGGTGTCACCTACCATGACAGTCAACGTTCCGGAGAACAACCCGTCGTTGGAATCAATCCCGATAGAACGCAGCGTGATACCATTCTCTTTGGAAATGATAGAAGTGATATTTGTTACGATACCGATATCATCATGCCCTACAACACGCAGCGTAATAGGATATTGCGTACCTACCGACTTACCCGCCCAACGTGCTTTCACAATCCGGTAGCCGAAACGCTCGCGCATTTGCGTAGCATTCGGACAGTCTGCCCGGTGAATCTTGATACCTCCGCTCACTGTCACGAATCCGAACACATCATCTCCGTAAATAGGATTACAACATTTTGCCAGTTTAAATTCCAGTCCTTTCAGGTTCTGGTCGATCACAAGCACATCCTCTTTGGATGTTGATTCCTCCTGTGCGGCTTGCAAATTGTAACCCTCGGCGCTACGGTAAATAATTTCATCATGCGTGTCGTTGTCCCGTTTCTGCTGTTCGACATATTTATCCAGCGTCTCGTTGACATCCAGCGCTCCGTCCGCTATTTTCTGATAAAACTCCGTCACATTTTTGAATCCCAGACGCTTGATAAGGCGCATCATTGTCGCTTCATCATATTCCAGTTTGCGGTTTTTGAACTTTCGTTCCAGCGTCTCTTTAGCGAAAGCGTGCTGGCGTGCCACCATTTCTTTGAGTGCCTGCCGTATCTTGGTGCGTGCTTTAGAGGTCGTCACGATGTTCAGCCAGTCCTGTTTTGGTGTCTGGGTGTTCGATGTCATGATTTCCACCTGATCGCCGCTGTTAAGCTTCTGTTTCAACTGTACATTTTTGCCGTTCACTTTGGCGCCGATGCATTTGCATCCCAGCTTACTGTGAATATGAAATGCAAAATCGAGTACAGTAGCTCCTTTGGCAAGTTTGAATAAATCCCCTTTCGGGGTAAATACAAATACCTCGTCTTCGTAAAGGTCCATTTTAAACTGGTCCATAACCTTCATCGAATCGTTGTCGGCGTTTTCCAGTGCCTCCCTGACGGAAGTCAGCCATTCGTCCAGTCCCGTCTCGCCTTTGATACCTTTATATCTCCAGTGGGCGGCCAAACCCCGCTCTGCGATTTCGTCCATTCGGCGGGTACGGATCTGTACCTCCACCCATTTTCCTTCCGGACCCATGACGGTGATGTGCAACGACTCATAACCATTACTTTTCGGAATCGAGAGCCAGTCGCGCAGACGCTTCGGGTTCGGTTGGTACATATCCGTCACAATAGAATACACCTGCCAGCACTCCTGCTTTTCCTTAGCGGGTTCCGGATCGGAATCCAGGATAATACGAATAGCGAACAAGTCATAAATCCCTTCAAACGGAGTCTTCTGCTTCTGAATCTTGTTCCATATAGAATGTATCGACTTGGTGCGTCCCTTAATGTCGAACGTCAGTCCGGCTTCCGCGACCTTCTTTTTTATCGGTTCGATGAAGGCGGCAATATATTTGTCGCGGGAAGCTTTCGTCTCGTTCAGCTTCTCCTTTATATAATAATACGTTTCCCGTTGGGTGTACTTCAATGATAAGTCTTCCAGCTCCGACTTTAGCTTGTAAAGCCCCAGCTTGTGTGCCAGTGGAGCATATAAGTAAGCTGCCTCATTCGCAACCTTGACGCGGTCTTCCTCGTTTCCGGTATCCTTAATCTGGCGCATTACGTTCACACGGTCGGCAATCATAATCAGGATCACACGCATATCTTCGGCAAATGACAGGAGAAGGTTGCGGAAATTCTCCGATTCGATAGCCGGACTCTTGGAGTACAGTTCATTCGTTTTCACCAGTCCTTTGATGATACTGCCTACATCTTCCCCGTATTCGATGTTCACGTCCTCAATGCTCAGGATATGTGCTTTCACAATTTCATGCAGCATGATTCCGATAAGGCACGAACCTTTCATTCCGATTTCCTCGGCTACGATAACAGCCGTTTGTAAATCTCTGATGACGGGATTCATCCCGAAGTTATTGCGTTGCAACCCGTTACATTGGGCGGCTTTGATTAGATGTTTCTTTAACTTTTGGCAATCCCTCCAGGAAATACTGTCTCCGGCGGATTGCATTAAATGCCGGTAGAGTGAAAAAAGCTCCTTTTTTTCCTCTGATGTAAAAAAGTCGTCCATATTCAATCTTGTTAATTCGACGTAAAATTACTTTTTTTCTTGGTTATTCGGTAAGAAGTAAATAACATTTTGTATTTTTGGGCATCAATTAATTAAAATAGATAGTATGATAACGACACAGGACAAAGAGTTGCTTGCCAAAAAAGGCATCACGGAAGCGCAAATAGCAGAGCAACTAGCATGCCTCCAGACGGGTTTCCCTTTTTTGAAACTGGATGCGGCTGCTTCCATAGAGAAAGGTATCTTAGCTCCCGATGCAGAAGAACAAAAAGCTTATTTAGCTGCTTGGGACGCATATAAGAACACAGATAAGACTATTGTGAAATTCGTTCCTGCCTCGGGTGCTGCGAGTCGTATGTTCAAGAACTTGTTCGAGTTTCTGTCTGCCGAATATGACAAGCCCACTACAAAGTTCGAACAGGCATTTTTTGACGGTATCAGGAATTTTGCTTTCTATGACGATTTGAATGTAGCCTGCCAGCGTACTGCCGGAAAAGACATACCGGGACTACTGGAAGAAGGCAATTATAAAGCTGTGGTAGCCGCATTGCTCGAAACGGCCGGATTGAATTACGGTGCACTTCCGAAAGGGCTGCTTAAATTCCACAAATATCCCGAAGGCCCGCGTACCCCGCTCGAAGAACATCTTGCTGAAGGTGCTATGTATGCTGCCGGAAAAAGTGGCAAGGTCAATGTACATTTCACTGTATCTACGGAACATCGCGAACTATTCAAGAAACTAGTGGAAGAAAAGACCGGAGAATTTGCGAAACGCTACGGAGTGGATTACTACATCACCTTCTCCGAGCAGAAACCGAGCACGGACACTATTGCAGCCGATATGGACAACCAACCGTTCCGTGATAACGGTAAACTGTTGTTCCGCCCGGGAGGACACGGTGCGCTAATCGAGAACCTCAATGACCTTGACGCCGATATTATCTTTATCAAGAATATCGACAATGTAGTGCCCGATAAACTGAAAGCTGACACAGTGACTTATAAGAAACTGATTGCCGGTGTACTGGTAACTTTGCAGAAAAAAGCTTTCGAGTATCTTGAGTTGCTTGATAGCGGAAAATATACGCATGAGCAAGTTATGGAAATTCTTCAGTTCCTGCAAAAACAACTTTTCTGCAAGAATCCCGAAGTGAAAAATCTCGAAGACGCCGAGTTGGTGATCTATCTGAAACAGAAGTTGAACCGTCCGATGCGTGTCTGCGGTATGGTGAAGAACGTAGGCGAACCGGGTGGTGGTCCGTTCCTGGCATACAATAGCGACGGAACAATCTCCCTGCAAATCCTCGAAAGTTCTCAGATTGACATGAATGACCCTGCAAAAAAGGAAATGTTTGAGAAGGGAACTCACTTTAATCCGGTAGACTTGGTTTGTGCTGTTCGTGATTACAAAGGACATAAGTTTGACTTAGTGAGATTTGTAGATAAAGCAACCGGTTTCATTTCATATAAATCGAAGAATGGTAAAGACTTGAAGGCTCTTGAGCTTCCCGGCTTATGGAATGGTGCCATGAGTGACTGGAATACGGTATTCGTAGAAGTACCGCTTACTACCTTTAATCCGGTAAAGACTGTAAATGACTTGTTGCGTGAGCAACACCAGTAATCAGATGTTGAAAAAACAAGATGATAATTACAGCCAATTATAGATATTAGAGAAAGCGACCGCTTGATAATTTAGGATTGAGCGGTCGTTTATATGCCACAGACCTATAAAAAGAGTGTTTAGATGAATCAGATTGAGAAGATTATTGATATTGCTACTTGGAACAGAAAAGAACATTTTGAACATTTTAGTGCCTTTGACGATCCTTTTTTCGGTGTAACGGTCAATGTAGACTGTACCCGTGCTTACCGGGAAGCCAAAAATAAAGGCGTTTCCTTTTCCCTTTTGCTCCTGCATCGTATCATCACGGCTGCCGCCAAAGTAGAAGAGTTCCGTTATCGTATCGAAGGAGAAAAAGTTGTATGTTATGACAGTCTCCTGCCCGAAGCTACCGTAGGTCGTGCCGACCATACATTCTCATTCGCTTCCTTTGAATACGATCCCGATGAACTGACCTTTATCCTCAAAGCGAAAGCTGAAATGGAACGACTGCAAACTACTACCGGATTGAATAAGGAAGGAACTTTTCATCCCAATGCCATTCATTATTCGGCAGTGCCCTGGCTCACCTTTACAGACATGAAGCACCCCACGAACATGCGTTCGGGTGACAGCGTACCGAAAATATCCACAGGAAAATACTTTCGGGAAGGGGAGAAGTTGATGTTACCTATTTCCGTCACTTGTCACCATGGGTTAATGGACGGTTATCATGTGGCAAAATTCATCGAATCTCTTGATTTGTAGGTTCGCACCAATTTATAAAGACTAAACAAACCATATATGAGACCAAAGGTATTAAAGTGGGAGGTCATCATTCTTTGCGTAATACTATTTTTTTCGGGGATTTCCTTGAATGCACAGGAGGTTCGGCAGAATGATATTTATGAAATCCGGCAAAGCAGTTTCTCGAGGTATGGATTTGATACGCTCTCTGTGCATACTCCTCATCGCTTTATTCATCGTCTGGGGGTGGAAGTCCGTCCGCAATATGTGTTTCCTACCAATCCCTTCTTGCAGGGAGAAAACGAACGCTGGCAACCCATTCAGACCTCTTTTGCCGCTCATTTGAAATATTCATTCCAATTCCGTCCCAACACCTGTGCCGACCGTATTTATGGTGGTGCTTATCAGGGATTCGGCTTGTCCGCCACTACCTTCGGAGATAAAAAACAACTTGGAGATCCTATCTCATTTTATGTGTTTCAGGGGGCGCGGATTGCCCGGTTTAATCCCTGTCTTTCGCTCAACTACGAATGGAACTTCGGTCTGTCCGCCGGTTGGAAACCGTATGATAATGATTATAATTCCTATAATGGTGCAGTCGGTTCGCGAATGAATGCCTATATTAATGCCGGTATCTATCTGAACTGGGCATTTTCCCGTTATTTCGACTTAATCATTGGCGGTGATTTCACTCATTTCTCTAATGGCAATACCAAATTCCCGAATGCAGGGGTAAATACCACCGGAGCCAAAATCGGATTGGTGTATAACTTTAACCGTACAGAAGAAGAACTTACAAAGTCTCTGCTTCGGCCGGCTATTCCCCGCTTTCCGCGTCACATAAGTTATGATCTGGTATTATTCGGCTCATGGCGGCGAAAGGGGGTATATATAGGAGACGGGAGACAGATTGCCTCGCCCGGTAGTTATCCGGTGGCAGGATTCAACTTCGCGCCGATGTACAACCTCGGTTATAAATTTCGTGTTGGTGCCTCGCTCGACGGAGTTTACGACGGTAGTGCCAATGTATATACCTATATGGAAGATTATATTGTCGATTCGAATGGAAACGGCACGCCTCCTCCACGTCAATTTCTGAAACCGGGCATCCAGCATCAACTATCACTCGGCGTGTCGGGACGTGCAGAGTATGTGATGCCATATTTTACAATCGGCGTAGGCATCGGAGCCAATGTGCTCGGTCGTGGTGACTTGCGGGGGCTTTATCAGATATTAGCCCTGAAAATAGGAATTACCCGCAGTACTTTCCTCCACATCGGTTATAATCTTCAGAACTTCCAGACCCCTAATTATCTGATGCTCGGCTTAGGTTTCCGTTTTCACAATAAATATCCAAAAGTACGTCACTAAAAAAGCCATATTTCATCGAAATGTACTAATTTTGCATCATTAACATAAAACACTCAAAATAATGAAGAAAATATTGTTGCTCGGTTCCGGGGAATTAGGAAAAGAGTTTGTAATTTCTGCCCAGCGTAAAGGTCAGCACATTATTGCTTGTGACTCGTATGCCGGAGCGCCTGCTATGCAAGTAGCCGACGAATGTGAAGTATTCGATATGCTGAACGGCGAAGAACTGGAGCGTATCGTTAAGAAACATCAGCCGGACATTATCGTTCCGGAGATTGAAGCAATCCGTACGGAACGTCTGTATGATTTTGAAAAGGAAGGTATCCAGGTGGTTCCCAGTGCCCGTGCCGTTAACTTCACGATGAATCGTAAAGCCATTCGTGATCTTGCTGCTAAAGAACTCGGACTGAAAACTGCCAGATATTTTTACGCTAAGACATTAGACGAACTGAAAGCTGCCGCTGCTAAAATAGGTTTCCCTTGTGTGGTGAAACCGTTGATGTCTTCTTCCGGTAAGGGACAGTCACTTGTGAAAAGTGCCGACGAACTTGAACACGCTTGGGAGTATGGATGCAGTGGTAGCCGTGGTGATATCCGCGAGCTCATTATTGAGGAATTTATTAAGTTCGACAGTGAAATAACACTATTGACGGTTACTCAAAAGAACGGTCCCACGTTGTTCTGTCCGCCTATCGGCCACGTGCAGAAAGGAGGCGATTACCGTGAAAGTTTCCAGCCTGCGCACATTGACCCTGCTCACCTGAAAGAAGCGGAGGAAATGGCAGAGAAAGTGACCCGCGCTTTGACGGGAGCCGGACTTTGGGGAGTTGAATTCTTCTTGAGCCACGAGAATGGCGTTTACTTCTCCGAACTTTCCCCCCGTCCGCATGACACCGGTATGGTGACATTGGCAGGAACGCAGAATTTGAATGAGTTCGAACTTCATTTGCGTGCTGTGCTTGGACTTCCTATTCCGGGCATTAAGCAAGAGAGGATAGGAGCGAGTGCCGTTATCCTTTCTCCGATAGCCAGCCAAGAACGTCCTCAATACCGCGGAATGGAAGAAGTCACTAAAGAGGAAGATACTTACCTGCGTATATTCGGTAAGCCGTTTACCCGCGTCAACCGTCGTATGGGAGTGGTACTGTGTTATGCTCCGCTCGACTCCGATCTGGACGCTTTGCGCGATAAGGCAAAGAGAATAGCTGAAAAGGTGGAAGTATATTAAATATCCGATCGATATTTAATATAAAAGCTCCAACTCACCGGATTTATAAATTCCGGCGAGTTGGAGCTTTTATTTTTAAATCGGTAGGTATCTTCGGATGTGTCCGAACACAAAACTAGTTGCCGGTGCTACTATTTTGTTTTTTTGCTAATGTTCTGATTATAAACAATGAGTCTGAAAACTTATTAGAATCAAACATATACAGTTGTTATTTTATAAGTAACAGAAACTTTTTGCTGACTATTTGTAATATTATAAACTCTATTTTGGTCTATTTGTAGTCTTTATTGGCCTAACAAGTGTTATCGAACGACAAATTTTAAAAAAGAAAGAACAATCTCACGGATTTGTTTCTACATTTGCGCAGTTGTTTATATAACTATTTCTTTAGGTGATAGTTTATCAGAAATAAAATATAGATGAACAAAAGTGGAACTTAGCTGTTATTATAATAGTAAAAACAGATAAAGCGCGAAGCATTCGTTCCTTGTCATACTATTAAGATTCAATAGGAAAGAAAAAGAATAATATAAAAAAGATTGCTTATGTCACAGATTATCGGACATATATCCCAGGTGATCGGCCCTGTGGTCGATGTGTACTTTGAAGGTACAGATGCAGAAGTGATGTTACCAAGTATACATGATGCACTGGAGATAAAAAGGCCAAACGGCAAAATACTGATTGTAGAAGTACAGCAACACATTGGTGAAAATACGGTTCGCACCGTGGCTATGGATAGTACCGACGGACTTCAGAGAGGCATGAAAGTGCGCCCTACCGGAGGTCCGATAACAATGCCGATTGGTGAACAAATTAAAGGGCGACTGATGAATGTGGTCGGCGATTCTATTGACGGTATGAAGGAACTCGACCGGAAAGGTGCATATTCCATTCACCGCGATCCTCCCAAATTCGAAGATTTGACTACCGTGCAGGAGGTACTCTTTACGGGTATCAAGGTGATCGACTTGCTCGAACCGTATGCCAAAGGTGGTAAGATCGGTCTGTTCGGTGGTGCGGGAGTCGGAAAAACCGTATTGATTCAGGAACTTATCAATAACATTGCCAAGAAACATAATGGATTCTCTGTATTTGCCGGAGTAGGTGAGCGTACGCGTGAAGGTAACGACTTGCTTCGTGAAATGATTGAGTCGGGTGTTATTCGCTATGGCGAAGCATTCAAAGAAAGTATGGAGAAAGGGGATTGGGACCTTTCCAAAGTTGATTATAACGAATTGGAAAAGTCGCAGGTATCTCTGATATTCGGTCAGATGAATGAGCCTCCGGGTGCACGTGCCTCTGTGGCATTGTCCGGACTGACGGTTGCGGAATCTTTCCGTGATGCCGGAAGTGAAGGTGAAAAACGCGATATTTTGTTCTTTATTGACAATATCTTCCGTTTCACGCAAGCGGGTTCGGAAGTCTCGGCATTGCTGGGGCGTATGCCTTCCGCCGTGGGTTATCAACCTACTCTTGCTACGGAAATGGGTGCGATGCAAGAACGTATCACTTCCACCCGGAAAGGATCTATCACTTCCGTACAGGCGGTGTATGTGCCTGCCGACGACTTGACTGACCCGGCTCCTGCAACTACTTTCAGCCACTTGGATGCGACTACTGTACTTGACCGTAAGATTACGGAGTTGGGAATCTATCCGGCTGTGGATCCGTTGGCGTCTACTTCTCGTATTCTTGATCCACACATCGTTGGGCAGGAACACTATGATACGGCGCAGCGTGTGAAACAGATTCTACAACGTAACAAGGAATTACAGGATATCATTTCTATTCTTGGTATGGAGGAGCTTTCGGAGGAGGATAAGACGGTGGTGAACCGTGCCCGCCGTGTGCAGCGTTTCCTTTCGCAGCCGTTTGCCGTTGCCGAACAGTTCACGGGTGTTCCGGGAGTAATGGTTTCCATTGAGGATACAATCAAGGGATTTAGAATGATTCTGGATGGTGAGGTGGATAATCTTCCCGAACAGGCGTTCTTGAATGTAGGTACGATTGAGGAAGCTATGGAGAAAGGTAAGAAATTGTTGGAACAAGCGAAGAAATAAAAAACGTTGCGATGAAAGAACTGCATTTGAGTATAGTGTCGCCTGAAAAGAGCGTATTCGACGGAGATGTGAAGATAGTCACATTGCCGGGTACGATCGGGTCGTTTTCCATTCTGCCGGGACATGCGCCTATCGTCTCGTCATTGAAAGCGGGAACATTAAGTTATACCACGCTGGACGGGGAGGAGCATACACTTGATATTCAGGGTGGTTTTGTGGAATTGAGTGACGGGACGGTTTCTGCCTGCGTTTCGTAGGCGGACCTCCTGAAATATAGTTGAATTGGAAAAACGAGATTTAGAAAATGCAGTAGAAAAACACAGTGACATGATGAACATTAGTAAAACTAAACGGAATTTTATCGGCTTGAACACTTTATTTGCAATTCTAAGTGCAGGAGTCGGTGCAGTGATTTTACACGTTGCCCTACCGGGACATTATTTCGGAGGATATCCGTTTATTCCGACATATTTCTATCTGTTTGGTTTGTTCAGTATCTATATGTTCGATGCGTGTCGGCAGCATGCTCCGCAAAAGATGTTACTGCTGTATTTGGCAATAAAAATGGTAAAGATGATTCTTTCGATAATTCTAGTCTTGATTTATTGCCTTGCCGTGCGTGAAGAAGCTAAAGCTTTCTTGCTGACGTTTATCTCGTTCTATTTGCTGTATCTGATATACGAAACATGGTTCTTCTTCTCGTTTGAAGTGAACCTGAAACGGAAAAAGAAAAATAAGAATAAAAATGAAACAGTTGCGTAACATATTAACCCCGTTGGTGCTGCTCTGTCTGTTGGCAGCCGGCTTCCCTGTTTTTGCACAGGAACAGGAAGAAGCGGCTCCGAAGATGCAGGATGAGATGACTTCTAAAGAAGAAAAAGAGAATACGGTTGATGTGAAAGAGATCGTGTTCGGGCATATCGGTGACTCATACGAATGGCATATTACGACGTGGGGTAAAACACACATTACTATACCATTACCTATTATTGTTTATAGTAGCACTACAGGTTGGCATACTTTTCTATCTTCGCGTCTTGAAGAGAACGGGGGTAGTTATGAAGGGCTTTCCATCGCTCCCGAAGGAAGTAAATACGAAGGTAAACTGGTAGAGTATAATGCAGCCGGAGAGCAAGTGCGTCCGTGGGACATTTCTATCACAAAGGTGACATTTGCTTTGCTGTTCAACAGTGTGCTGTTGCTGGTGATTGTATTGAGTGTAGCCCACTGGTATCGAAAACGTCCTCGCGGAGCGTTGGCACCGGGAGGGTTCATCGGATTCATGGAGATGTTTATTATGATGGTGAACGATGATATCATCAAGAGTTGTGTCGGTCCCAATTATCGGAAATTCGCTCCATATCTGCTGACAGCGTTTTTTTTCATCTTTGTCAACAATATAATGGGATTGATTCCATTCTTTCCCGGTGGGGCGAATGTGACGGGAAATATTGCGATCACAATGGTACTGGCTATCTGTACGTTCCTTGCGGTTAATATTTTCGGAACCAAACATTATTGGAAAGATATTTTCTGGCCGGATGTACCCTGGTGGCTGAAAGTTCCTGTGCCGATGATGCCTTTCATCGAGTTTTTCGGGATCTTCACGAAACCGTTTGCATTGATGATTCGTCTTTTCGCCAATATGTTGGCAGGACACATGGCAATGCTGGTGCTTACTTGCCTGATTTTCATCTCTGCAAGTATGGGGCCCGCACTGAACGGCACACTGACCGTGGCTTCCGTACTGTTCAATATCTTTATGAATGCGCTTGAACTGTTGGTAGCTTTCATCCAGGCATACGTGTTTACAATGCTTTCGGCAGTGTTTATCGGACTGGCACAAGAAGGCGCGAAGGTGAAGGCGGAAGAAAAATAAAAGAGAATTAGATAAGAGAGCAAATAAAAAATATAAACCATTTTAAAACTGAAAATTATGTTACTATCAGTATTGTTACAAGCCACTGCAGCAGCAGTAGGAGTAAGTAAATTAGGTGCAGCTATCGGTGCAGGTCTTGCAGTAATCGGAGCAGGTTTGGGTATTGGTAAGATTGGTGGTTCGGCTATGGAAGCTATTGCGCGGCAGCCGGAAGCATCAGGTGACATTCGTATGAATATGATTATCGCGGCAGCCTTGATTGAAGGTGTAGCCTTGTTGGCGGTAGTAGTATGTCTGTTGGTGTTCTTCCTCTAAGCAGGTGGAATACCGACAAACTGTAAATCAATATTCATCATTCTAAATTACAAGAAATGTCATTACTATTACCTGATAGTGGCCTGTTGTTCTGGATGTTTGTCGCATTCGGGATTGTGTTTGTGATATTGGCAAAATACGGTTTCCCTATCATCATTAGGATGGTGGAAGACCGTAAAGTCTATATCGACCAGTCTTTGGAGGTGGCAAGAGAAGCCAACGCACAGCTCTCCAAACTAAAGCAGGAGGGCGATGCGCTTGTGGCTGCCGCCAACAAGGAACAAGGACGCATCTTGAAGGAAGCAATGGAAGAACGTGACAAGATTGTTCACGAGGCCCGTAAGCAAGCCGAGATAGCCGCACAGAAGGAACTGGATGCGGTGAGACAACAAATCCAGGTGGAGAAAGACGAAGCTATCCGCGACATCCGTCGTCAGGTGGCTGTGCTTTCTGTCGATATTGCCGAAAAAGTGCTCCGTAAGAGTCTTCAGGACAAAGAAGCTCAAATGGGCATGATTGACCGTATGCTGGATGAAGTATTAACCCCTAATAAGAACTAAGGAAAATGGAAGTCGGAATACTCTCAATGCGATATGCCAAAGCGATGATTGAATACGCACAGGAGAAAGGAGTGGAGGACAAGCTCTACCAAGAGTTCCTCACACTGTCTTATTGCTTTTGCGCCCAACCGGGTTTGCGTGAAGCACTGGATAACCCTGTTATCTCAACCAAAGAGAAATTGGCGTTGGTATGTACGGCTGCCGATGGCAACGGTAAATCCACCAGAGAGTTTGTCCATTTTATTACTTTGGTACTGCGAAACAGGCGTGAGGGATATTTACAGTTTATCAGCCTGATGTATCTGGATCTTTACCGGAAACTAAAGCATATCGGGGTAGGCAAACTGATTACGGCTGTTCCTGTGGACAAGGAGACGGAAGACCGTATCCGCTCCGCAGCAGCGCATATCCTGCATGCGCAAATGGAACTGGAGACTGTGGTAGATCCGTCTATCGAGGGCGGATTCATCTTCGATATTAATGATTATCGACTGGATGCAAGCATTGCTACGCAGTTGAAGCGAGTAAAACAACAGTTTATTGATAAGAATAGGAGAATTGTATAATGTCTGAAAATATTAAAGTAAGCGAGGTTTCCGATATATTGCGTAAACAGCTCGAAGGTATTAATACCCATGTGCAGCTTGACGAAATCGGTACGGTGCTTCAGGTGAGCGATGGTGTGGTGCGTATCTACGGACTGCGGAATGCCGAGGCTAACGAGTTACTGGAGTTTGACAACGGCATTAAGGCTATCGTGATGAACCTTGAAGAGGACAACGTGGGTGCTGTGTTGTTGGGGCCGACTGACAGAATCAAGGAAGGCTTTATTGTGAAGCGTACCAAGCATATTGCTTCTATCCGAGTAGGAGAAGGTATGTTGGGGCGTGTCATTGACCCGCTGGGTGAACCGCTCGATGGTAAAGGCTTAATTGGTGGTGATTTGTATGAAATGCCGTTGGAACGCAAAGCGCCGGGAGTAATCTTCCGTCAGCCTGTCAACCAGCCGTTGCAGACAGGACTGAAAGCTGTGGATGCCATGATTCCTATTGGGCGTGGACAACGTGAGCTGATTATCGGTGACCGTCAGACAGGAAAGACGGCCATTGCGATTGATACGATTATCAACCAACGTACCAACTTCCTGGCAGGGGATCCTGTATATTGTATTTATGTGGCTATCGGTCAAAAAGGTTCTACCGTGGCTTCTATTGTAAATACGCTCCGTGAGTATGGTGCTATGGATTATACCGTTGTGGTAGCTGCCACGGCTGGCGATCCGGCTGCATTACAGTATTACGCGCCGTTTGCAGGGGCTGCCATCGGCGAATATTTCCGTGATACCGGCCGTCACGCGCTGGTGGTTTATGATGACCTTTCCAAGCAGGCAGTTGCCTATCGTGAGGTCTCATTGATCCTTCGCCGTCCGTCCGGACGTGAGGCTTATCCGGGTGATATCTTCTACCTGCATTCCCGCTTGTTGGAACGTGCGGCTAAGATTATCAACCAGGAGGAAGTGGCGCGCGAGATGAATGACCTTCCCGAAAGCCTGAAAGGTATTGTGAAAGGGGGTGGTTCACTGACTGCCTTGCCTATCATTGAGACGCAGGCAGGAGACGTTTCGGCCTATATTCCAACGAACGTGATTTCTATCACTGACGGACAGATATTCCTCGAAACGGACTTGTTCAATCAGGGTGTCCGCCCGGCTATCAATGTCGGTATCTCTGTATCCCGTGTAGGTGGTAATGCTCAGATTAAGGCGATGAAAAAAGTGGCAGGAACATTGAAGATAGACCAGGCACAGTATCGTGAATTGGAAGCATTCTCCAAGTTCAGCAGTGATATGGACCCGATTACGGCATTGACAATTGACAAAGGGCGTAAGAATGCGCAGTTGCTGATTCAGCCGCAATACAGTCCGATGCCTGTGGAACAACAGATTGCTATCCTCTATTGTGGTACACATGGTTTGCTCCGTGATGTGCCATTGAACAACGTGCAGGATTTTGAACGCAGTTTCATCGAGTCTCTGCAATTGAATCATCAGGAGGATGTGTTGGATGTATTGAGAACGGGTGTTATTGATGATAATGTGACTAAGGCTATTGAAGAAACTGCTGCTATGGTCGCTAAACAATATTTGTAATTCAAGAAAACTATGGCTTCACTGAAAGAAGTAAAAACCAGAATAAATTCGGTCAAAAGTACCCGAAAAATCACTTCAGCAATGAAGATGGTGGCTTCTGCCAAACTACATAAGGCACAAGGAGCCATTGAGAATATGTTGCCCTATCAGAAGAAGTTGAACAAGATTCTGACTAACTTTTTGAGCGCTGATCTTCCGATAGAGTCTCCTTACATACGAGCACGGGAAGTGAAGCGTGTGGCGATTATTGCTTTTTCTTCGAATACATCACTTTGTGGTGCTTTTAATGCAAATGTCATAAAGATGTTATTGCAAACCGTCAGCGAATACCGTACGCTGGGACAGGATAATATTTTGATCTTTCCCATAGGAAAGAAGGTGGAGGAAGCTGTGAAGAGAATGGGATTCCAGCCGGGGGAAATACCTCCGACACTTTCCGATAAACCAACTTATCAAGAAGCTTCCGACCTGGCGGATCTTCTAATGAAAATGTATGTGGCGGGAGAAATTGACCGTGTGGAATTGATTTATCATCATTTTAAATCAATGGGTGTGCAGATTCTACTTCGTGAGACTTATCTGCCTATTGACCTTACACGTGCAGTAGAAGAAGGTAAAGAACTGGAAAAACAGAAAGAAGAAGAACGTGAAGTTGTGAATGACTATATAGTAGAACCTTCTGCTGAGCAATTGATTGCCGACTTGATACCTACTGTATTGAGCCAGAAGCTCTTTACTGCTGCTGTGGATTCTAATGCTTCCGAGCACGCAGCACGTACATTAGCAATGCAAGTAGCTACGGACAATGCCAACGAATTGATTCAAGACCTTACCAAGCAATATAACAAGAGTCGCCAGCAGGCGATTACGAACGAATTGCTGGATATTGTGGGTGGTTCGATGCAGTAATTACGACAATTAATAACATTATTTTTTGATTCAATATCCCGTTTTTAAGGTGAAACTTAAAAACGGGAATTTATATATATATATTTGCGTTGGAAATAGTCTTGAATTTTTATTTATATTCAAGCAAAACAAATATACGAAGTAGTTTTCGGACATAATAGCACATCACTTAGTGTTCTAATTTGATCCGTCGTCCCGGTTGCTTTCTAGCGGGAAAAACAGCCGGGACTTTTTGTCTGATTCTCATTTAGCTACTTTATGCGGAAAAGTTTAGTACTTTTATTTCAATCTCTATATAGTTTTCCGTACCTTTGCACAAAATAATATACTTTCATGGAAAATAATCCTGAACTACAACTTGCTTGGCAGTTCATTGAAAATACAGGCACACACCTGTTTCTTACCGGAAAAGCCGGAACCGGAAAAACTACATTTCTAAAACGATTGAGAGAGCATACCCCCAAACGCATGGTCGTATTGGCTCCGACGGGTATTGCAGCAATTAATGCCGGAGGGGTGACGATTCATTCTTTTTTCCAGATATCTTTTGCTCCATTTGTGCCGGAAACGACTTTTAACTCTGCGCAAATACAATACCGATACAGTCAAGAGAAACGTAACATTATCCGAAGCATGGATTTATTAGTGATTGATGAAATCAGTATGGTACGTGCGGATTTGCTAGACGCAGTAGATGCGACTTTACGTCGTTATCGCAATCGCGAAAAGCCTTTTGGAGGGGTACAACTGTTGATGATTGGAGATTTGCAGCAGTTAGCTCCTGTTGTGAAGGACAGCGAATGGAGTTTGTTGAGGAATTATTACGAAACGCCTTATTTTTTTGCCAGCCGTGCATTGAGAGAAACGACCTATATGACAATTGAACTGGAAAAGGTATACCGTCAGAACGATACTTTTTTTCTTTCTCTGTTGAATAAAATACGTGAGAACAAAGCAGATGATGAAGTGTTGAATGAGTTGAATCGGCGATATCGGCAAGGCTTCCAACCGCCTAAAGAAGAAGGATATATCCGTTTGACAACACATAACAATCAAGCACAGCAAGTAAATGATCGTGAATTGGCTTCTCTACCGGGAAAGCCTTATCATTTTCGAGCTGAAGTGACGGGGACTTTTCCTGAATATACATATCCCGCAGATGAAATTCTCACTATTAAAGAGGGTGCCCAGATCATGTTTCTCAAGAATGATGTTTCTTTGGAAAAACGGTATTATAATGGTATGATCGGAGAGGTGGTAGCCGTTAATGATTCTGAGATATATGTGAAAGAAAAAGGGAGTGAGGAGGATTTTCTGTTGTTGCCGGAGGAATGGGGAAACTATAAGTATGTGTTAAATGAGGAAACGAAGGAAATCACTGAGGTGATAGAAGGAACATTCCGTCAATATCCTATTCGATTGGCATGGGCTATCACGATACATAAGAGTCAGGGATTGACATTTGAACGTGCAATTATTGATGCACGTAATTCCTTTGCGCATGGACAGACATATGTAGCTTTGAGTCGTTGTAAGACTTTGGAGGGCTTGGTATTGGAGTCTCCATTGCGTAAGGAGGCTATTATTAGTGACAGTGTGGTTGATAACTTCACAAAAGAGGTGGAACGGAATAAACCGGGAAACAAGCAGCTAAGTGATATGCAGAAGGCTTATTTCTTCGATTTGTTGAGTGATTTGTTTAACTTCTATTCCCTCGAGCAGGCTTATAAACGGTTGCTTCGTATGCTGGATGAAGATTTGTATAAACTTTACCCTAAATTACTTACCGAATATAAGCTATTGGAGCCTCATATTAAGGAAAAGATAGTGGAAGTTGCCCACCGTTTCCGCAATCAGTATACACGTTTGATTAATGAGAGTGAAGATTATGCTTCGGACCAGGAGTTGCAGGAACGGATTCGTTCCGGTGCGGTGTATTTTCATAAAGAGCTGGAACCTATTCGTGTTTTGTTTGCAAAGACTAATATACCTCTTGATAATAGGGAGTTGAGGAAACAACTGAATGAACGTTTGCAAGCGTTGGATGATGCATTGTGGATTAAAGAGTCCTTATTGAAAGCTATGTGTGTGCAACCTTTTATTGTTGCTGAATATTTGAAATTGAAAGCTAAGGTGATGTTAAGTCTTGAGGACAACTCTTCTTCTTCTCCTTCTCCTACCGCTAAAACATTGAGAGAGAGAAAAGAACGGGTAGAACGTACACGTAGTAGTTTTACAAAAGTAAAAGTAGAAGTTCCTACGGATATTCTGCATCCGGAGCTTTATCGCACTTTATCGGAATGGAGAACGGAAAAGACGCGTGAAACCAATATGCCTGCTTATGTCATTATGCAACAGAAAGCATTAATGGGCATTGTAAATCTTTTGCCGGATACTCCGCAAGCTTTGGAAGCTGTACCTTATTTTGGAGCGAAAGGAGTGGAGAAATATGGACTTGAAATTTTGGGGATTGTCCGTAAGTATATGAGGGAGAATCAAGTGAAACGACCGGAAATCAAAGAGATATTTCTTCCGGAAAAAAGTAAGAGGGGAGAAAAAAGGGAACCGAAGAAAGATACGAAACAGATGAGCTATGAGATGTTTTGTAAGGGAATGAGTATGGAGGAGATAGCTAAATCACGTGATTTGGTGACGGGGACAATTGCTACGCACTTAGAACATTATGTTCGTATGGGAAAGATTAAATTGGAGCAAGTAGTAGCTGTAGAAAAGATAGAGAAGATTCGTCGGTATCAGCAAAAGAACGAGAATTCCGGAGTGGCAGGAATAAAAGCGGCGTTAGGAGACGAGGTCTCCTATGCCGATATCAGATTTGTATTCGCAGCCGATGATGCTAGGCGTTGAAGCTCTTAGAATTTGCAGAAGAAAGAAACGAATACCGGAACACTCATATCAATGAGAATGCCGTGTAGGATAGCAATCGGAATCATTTCTTTTCCCGAATATCTGCTGATAGAAGGCAATAATACATCCATGGAATTGACTCCTGCCGCAGAGATAGGAGCCAATTTCCCGAAATACTTTTTGATAAGCGGAGTGCCGAGAAGTGCCATCATTTCACGGAAGATATTAGTCAGTAGGGCGATTGTGCCTAGTTCTGTGGCAAGTTGCAGTCCGATAGACGGTTCTTTGAACTGGGTGATAAGAATGGAAGAGAGTGAATAGTAGGCAAATCCGCTTCCTACTGCCATACAGTCGAACACGCTCCATTGACTTACCAGTATGCTTGCCAGAGCAGAGAATAATAATGTTCCGATGATAGTTCCCAACGGAATTAGTAACATCTTGGGATGCAGGTGTGAAATGATTGTTTTCAGATTTTTGTTGGAACCGATGCTAACTCCTACTTGAAGCATTAGCGCATATAGTATGTACATAGAAATAGTATGCGTGTCAAATTGAAACTTATTGAGAGCTCCCATGATACAGCCTACACAAAAGAATAATATTACAATCAGACTTCCTTTCATTGTTCGCCTCCTTTCTTGAAGAATAGTTGTAAAACCAGCCGGGCAGCAATCAAGCTTCCCAATACACCCGATATGGCAAGAATGATTGCTTGTTTACCGAACTTACCAAGATTGTTTACTATCAGACTATTAGAGCCGATAGATACGCCAAGTATAAAGAGTAAGAGGAATATTGTAAGAGAAATCGTCTTTTCTGTCTTTTGTAAAATAGTCCAGTTACGCAATACATAGCCGATTCCGATTCCTAGAAACATGGTAGATATAATAGAAAACATATTGTATATATTTAGGTCAGGTTATACATTTGAATAAGCCACACGAATAATTCTCCAAAAAGATAATTTATCTTATTGAAAGTCAGGATAAATGCTACTTGTGAGCAACAGAGTGAATCAGCAAGTAGCTCCTATAATCAAAGAAAGGGGAATTTAGATGAATCCACTGAACCAATGTACATGCACGCAACATGACTTACAGAAATTGGGAATTTCCGCAAGAAAGTAAGCAGTGTTATGTAGTTGTAATCTCTGATTCATCATTGGTCTTCTTAATTTTGGTGCAAAGATATGAACTTTTTGTATATTTTCAAAATAAATATGCAATAATTATATACTGTTCCAATCCAGAAGGACTTTCTTTAGTTTTCGCGGATTGTATCCGAGTATTGTTCGTGCTTTCTCGATACTCATTCCGCTAAAACGCGGGCGGGGAGTGGATTCTTGCATTTCTTCTGTCGTAACAGGATAAATGAGCGTGCGGTTTAATTTCATGTAGTCTGCTACCTGATAAGCTATTTCTGCAATAGTCAAACATTCGTCACCACAGATATGAAAGATTCCGTTGGCCGTATTTTCTATCAGGCGTTGTATCCCGTCTGATAGATCTCCTACAAAAGTTGGCGTGCGCCATTGGTCGGATACAACACGAATCTCTTGTCCGGCTTTCAAACGGTTCATTACTAATTGGACGATATTTCCATGCTGTCCGGGCAGTGCTTTTCCATACACAATCTCTACACGTGCAATGGCATAATTACTACAAATATCGGCAACTTTTTCTTCTCCTTTCCATTTGGTGAATCCGTAATAGTTGACAGGAGCGGGGAGTATTTCTTCTGTATATAGCTGTCCGGTTCTCTCATTTATCTTTCCGTCAAATACGAAATCAGTGGATAAATGGATGAAACGGCTTTGGTATTCTTTGCAAAGGTGTGCCAGTTGTTCTACCGCGGTAACGTTTATGAGGTAAGCCTCTTCATGGTGTGTTTCACAATAATCGGGAACAGATAAAGCGGAACAGTTGATAACTACATCCGGACAAATTGCTTTGAACAACTCTTTTACGGACGCTTCATTCCGTATATCAACTTCAATGAAACGATACTTCTTTGTATTCTCTAAAGCTGGAAAGATATCCGAGTGCAGGGAACAGCCGGTCACATTATATTGTTTATGGGCAGATAAATCCTTCAGTAATTGGCGTCCGGTGAATCCGTTAGCACCGATGATTAATATATTTCTCATGATTTTTTATAAGATGTATAGAGCTGTTGTTCTTGAATATCTACAAATTAGAAAATCTCTCTTTTAATAGATTTAATGAGTAGCTGCATACCATGCTGTTTTTTCTTTTGCGGAAGCGAGGTCATTAGTACTGGGATCGGAAATGGTGATACCGGAGAAAGTTTCTATTTTTACCTTTCCTCTACTCATAGAATAGAAATAATCTGTATTTCTTTTGAATGGAACAGTGCGGTTAAGTTGTTCGTTGAATTGAGCCAGTAACTCCTGGTTGGAACATAACTTTGATACATAATCTCCGCAATCAAAGAATATAACAGGAGAATAGCCGTCTAATCTTTGCAGTGACCCGGTTAATGTCGTATCAAATGTATATTGGCTATTTATGTCCTTCATTATAGCTGCCAAATGATCCAATTCTGCGCAATCCGTGACAGCGATAGTGCCGCATGGCATCTCATAATTTGAATAAAAGTCATCGAATCCATTACAGATCTTTTCATAATTAATTTCTCCTATCAAATACTGTCCGATCTTTGCGTATGGCATACCGTACGCCATTATTTCACAGGTAGACGCTATCAGATGATTAGTCACATTTTTAAGATCATAAGCAACTTCTACTGTCGACATGTAACAATCATCAAAAAGTATATATTCCATTTTCAATCCGGCATTGGAGATACCTTGAGCAAGTGTGGTTATGTCGGTTTGATATTGGGGATATAATCCTCCGAAATAACGTGTCATAGGTACATTCTCATACTCCCAGTGCATTTTGTTGACACGAAGGTTACTGCGTGATTGGGCATTTGATACAGGTATCCATCCCATACCATGACAACCGATAATCATAGAGTAACGTTGGGCTGGTGTACATTCCCGAACATCATTAAGGATAGATGTAATTCCTTCGGCTGTTGTATATACGGGATCAGTATACTGCTTATAGGTCTTGCGCACGCTTTTACCGTTTTCATAAACGAGTTCAAAAAGAGTAGCTTCTGTAGCTTCGGTACACATAAATACTATGACACGTTCATTTTTTAGTATATTCTTTTCGATTACACTCTCCAGGTCACTGATATTCTGATAGAAGTTAGAAGTCAGATTGTTCGACCAAGGGAGATACATAAATATCGTTTGCTCATTATTTGCCCGTACAATAGGAGGAACAATTTCATTGGGATCAGTATCCGTAGGATTTTCTGTATCTTCTATATCCGGCGATTCAGGAATAATATCTTCTTTTTCACACGAAGCCATGCTAAAAGATAGAAATAGCACAAAGATGATTGGTTTTATAAGATGATAATATTTTTGCTTTGTCTTCATTTTGTTTCTTGAATTAAATTATCAGAGTTTCTGCAAAACTACTGAAAAAATAGTGATTTCTACAACTGATTGTAGGATTTCTGTGAGGTATAGACATAAAAAAAGGAGCAACGCCTTGCTCCAACCTTTGTTAACCTTAAATCTAATACTATGAAAAACACATTACAAAGGTACGCACTTTTGTGAAATCTGCAAATAATCCAAGAAAAAAAGTATGTTTTATAACATTGATTAAGAGTTTTGTTTCCCGATTCTATTTTTATTAAGGATTTCTGCCGTTAACTAAATAATTTTAGTTGGGCATTCTGAATTCATTTGGCGAACACCCTGTGATTTTCTTGAATAAGCGGCTGAAATACTGTGAATTAGAGAACCCTAGTTCTTGTGCAATCTGGCCGATCGTTTTATCCGTATTTACCAACCATCCTTTGGCTATCTCGAAACGTTTGAACTGGATATACTCTTTGAACTCTTTTCCTATTTCATATTTCAGTAAATCATTAAAATATGCAGGCGATAAATGCAGGAGATTAGCACAATATTCATCGGATAACACACCAGTTGATAGGCTTACTTTCACATTGAAATGATTATCAAGCAGATAATTGAATTCTCTGAACACCTTTTTATTGACTTCGCTACGTGTGATAAACTGGCGTTCGTAGAAGCGGGTACAATAATCCAGCAAAAGTTCAATGTATTTTGAAATGATTTTTTTGCTGTGTCGGTCAATGCAGCGCTCAAGCTCTTGCCGAATCCTCTCCAGGAATTCCAGAATAATTTGTTTTTCGCGTAGAGAGAGATGCAGTGCTTCCTCCGGACAATAAGAGAAGAAAGTATAATTGTGTATATTGAGTCCGAGCGGAGTCCCGCAAATCAAGTCGGGGTGAAAGGCCAATATCCATCCCTTGGAAGGAAATTCCTTGTTGTTCCCCTTCATACTGATTGATTCTCCGGGAGTTAGGCAAACGAGAGTTCCGTCCGAGAAATCACAACATTGGTGCCCGTATGCATAGGCCTCACACTTACATTCACTCAACAGAATCGTATAGAATCCGAATTTAATGTCCGTATGAGGAGATAAGTCAGCCTTCGAAAGGTCGATGACACTGACTAGCGGATGCAGTGTCTTACTTCCCAGGCAACAATTACATTGATGCACGGTTCCTATTTTGAGTACTTTATCTCCCATGACGTTAACGATCTCTCCGGTGTATGTTCTTAGTTCTGCTGTTTATATTCATTCGGTGTATATCCGACATGTTTTTTAAATAGCCGGCTGAAGTGTTGAGGATACTGGAATCCCAGTTCATAAGCTATTTGGCTGACCGTTTGCGAACCTTCCAATATTCGTTCTTTGGCAAGTTCAATGATACGGCACTGAATATATTCCTGCGCAGTTTTACCAGTTTCTTTTTTTATCAAGTCGCCGAAGTAATTAGGAGAAAGGCATACCTTGTCTGCAAAATATTTCACGGAAGGCAACCCTTCGGTCAATGCTACCTGCCCTTGGAAATATTCATCCAATAGATGTTCGAACCGCACGATAATGTCTTTGTTTACCTGATTGCGTGTGATAAACTGCCGTTCATAGAAACGCATACAATAATCGAGTAATAGTTCGATATTGCGGACAATAAGTTGTTTGCTATGCTTGTCGATAGCATGTTCCAATTCGATTTGTATTTTATGTATACAGTCCGTTACAATTTCTTTTTCCTGTTCGGATAGATGCAAGGCTTCATTAACTTCATAAGAAAAGAAGGAATAATTCTTGATATTCTGTCCCAGAGAAGTTCCCCGGATCAGGTCGGGATGAAACAAGACCCCGATCGATTTTGTACGTTGAGGAGTTTTCTTCCGGTTATCTATACCAATCACTTGACCTGGGGCCATACAGACAACCGTTCCTTCCTGATAGTCATAATAGTTACGCCCATATTTAAGGTCTCCGCAATTAATGTCTTTCAAAAACAGAGAGTAGAATCCGATATTCATGTGATAGTATTCTACTGTTTTTGTCGCTTTTGAAAAGTCGATCACATTCACTAAAGGGTGCAAAGTTTCCAGTCCGAATAATTGGTCGTACTGATCAATAGTTTCAATTTTGGTAATTTCATCCATACGGCTTACAGTTTTATCATAGGCAAAGATAAAACTTTTAAGAATATCTTATCTATATCATATTTGCAAAACAGTAATATAGGTACAAGAATCAGTAATTTGTATACAACGTTGGTAGTCAAAGGCAGAATTAATATCTTTGTTCCAAAAATTTTAATACCTACTTTTATGAAAGCATTATTTATTGGCGGAACAGGTACGATCAGTACCGATGTCGTAGCATTGGCACAACAGAGAGGGTGGGAGATTACGCTGCTCAATAGAGGTTCGAAAAAACTGCCGGAAGGTATGCGTAGCATCGTGGCGGACATCCATGACGAACAGGCGGTGGCGAAAGCTATAGCACACGAAAGCTATGATGTCGTTGCCCAATTTATAGGTTATACGGCGAAAGATGTAGAACGAGATATCCGTCTGTTTCAGCATAAGACAAAACAATATATTTTCATCAGTAGTGCTTCTGCCTATCAAAAACCGCAGACAGATTACCGCATTACGGAAAGTACTCCATTAGTAAATCCTTTTTGGGAGTACTCGCGTAATAAAATTGAAGCGGAAGAAGTGCTGATGACTGCTTACCGGACAACCGGCTTTCCCGTGACTATCGTTCGTCCGAGCCATACCTACAATGGAACGAAGCCTCCCGTATCTGTGCATGGAGCTAAAGGAAACTGGCAGATCTTAAAGCGTATCCTTGACGGAAAGCCTGTGATTATCCCTGGTGACGGAAGTTCGTTATGGACACTGACACATTCTAAGGACTTTGCCAAAGGATATGTCGGTTTAATGGCAAACCCTCATGCTATCGGGAATGCTTTCCATATCACAACCGACGAAAGTATGACTTGGAATCAGATTTATGAAACCATTGCCGATGCATTAGGAAAACCGCTGAATGCGTTACACGTAGCTTCGGATTTTCTTGCCGGACATGGAGAAACTTATGATTTCAGAGGGGAACTATTAGGTGACAAGGCTGCCACAGTCGTTTTTGATAATTCGAAGATCAAGAGACTTGTCCCGGATTTTATCTGTACTGTATCAATGGTGGACGGTCTGAGACAATCCGTGCATTATATGCTTACACATCCTGAGAGTCAAACGCCTGATCTGGAGTTTGATAAGTGGTGTGATAGGATAGCGGATGCAATGTACGCTGCGGATAAGGCTTTTAAATCAGGCAAATAGTAAACCTAGCCTTCATATATTTAGTAAGGACCGTTTCGTCCTTGCTGTACTTCAATCCGTATACCGAAATTACCGTTTGCGGATTTTAGTTCGAATGCTCCCCGGAAATTATTCTTTTCCCAAGGCATGGCACTTCGGTTGGGCACTCTCCAACCGTCTTTGTCATAATCTCCGTATGTATTAATCCTCATACCGTTTTTCAGCTTAAAAGATCCCATTTGCATGAACTGTGGAGAAGACGACAGCCCCCAGCCATACCCGTATCCGAAACCGGAAAAGGCAGAAGGAGAAAAAGCATCAGAGAATCCTTGTGAGTATGTGGCATCCGTATTCAGACGGAACAGTTGATTATAGTCTTTACTCATATTCGGCACATCCAGGCTGAATTTAGGAAGTTTGGGAGGAGCTACATTCATCAATCCCATATCCAATAAAAAGCCGCCAAACTCCTTAATATTAGCCGAGGGGCCACGACGAATACTATCGGAAGGGATTTCTGACTGTGCGGATGCAAAACCGACCGATAATATCAGCGAAAGAAATAAAATCAGTTTTTTCATCTTCGTAAAGGTTGATTTATGACAAAGATAGAAATTTTCATCCTGACTATTTGTTTCTGTTATATTTTCTTAGAGAAAAACTCTTTAAAAATAGGATGACAACATTTGTACATACGTTTAAGTAGCAATTAACGTGGATACTTCCCGTTTCAAGTAACAAAAGACATGACATTGAGCAAAGTTCGTATCTTTCCTCCCTCATTCATAAAAAGGAACGAGGGAGGAAATACCTTTTAGCGTATGGAAGCCTTCCATACATTAGCATACTCTTCCAGTACACGCTTGATACTCTGCCCGATTTTTACATAATCAGCTTCGTTCAAGTTGGCAAGTGATACACGGACACTCCATTTCGGTCCGGCAAAGCCACCGCCGTTCAGCAATACGAGCGAAGTCTCATTTGCCAGGCGAAAGACCACATCCAACGGATTATATGTCTTTTGCAGATAAGCAACAAAATCATCCCCATAGAATTTTTTCGCCCATACCAGCATATCAATTTCCGAGTAATATCCGGCACGTAGAGGGTCTTCTACCAGTGTGAAACCCGTATTGTCCCATAATGCATGAAGGCGGCGATGAATGATCTCCTGCATTCTGGTTTTGTAACGGTTTTCCTTATCCAGAATAGCAAAAAGCGAGAACAGGCTCATCTGCATCTGCTGTGGCAGAGAAAGACCTGCGGTATGATTCAATGCGATCTGGCGGCTGTCTGCCACCATGCGGTCAATAAACTTCAGCTTTTCCGGATGCAAATCGATACTGGAGTAACGTTTGTTCAAGATTGCTTTTTGCTCCTCCGACAGGCGGGCAATCATTTTGTCGTAGATGTTGTCTTCGTGTAGCGCGATTACGGCATTTCTCCAGCCTGTTGCACCGAAATATTTGGAGAAAGAATAAACGCAAAGAGTATTGTGAGGCAATTCCGCCATTAATGACCGGAAATGAGGTATAAATGTTCCATACACATCGTCCGTGATAATCATCAGGTTCGGATTATCATTTTTTACGATATTGACAATCCGTGCGGCAGTCTCCGGGCTAAGCGCATAACTGGGCGGATTGCTCGGATTCGTAATGAAGAGCGCTTTAATCTGCGGATTTTTCAGTTTGTCAATGTCTTCATCCTTATATTGCCATGTATGTAATCCGTCGGCTGTCATCTGATCAGCGGATATTTCAGTCACGTCAAATTGATAACGTCGTAGCTGCGGGATCTCTATGTAAGGAGTGAAAACCGGAATCATCAGTGCAATAGAATCTCCCTGGTTCAACAGGAAATTCTCTTCCAGCGAATCGAACAGATAACACATGGCGGCTGTGCCTCCTTCGGTGGCGAACAAGTCGAATGTCCCTTTCGGCGGACGTCGGTCACACATCTCTTGTGCCAGATAATCCTGTACGATCTGTTCCGTAAAATACAGAATACGGTCGGGCACAGGATACTGGTCACCGATGACGGATTCCGCCCATTCATGTACCAGTGTGTCCGGGTCGGCAGCATGCTCCATTAGCATATAGTTGTAACCCTCTTTCAGCAGATTGGCACCGGGAGCCTTCTCATTATCTTTCAGGAACGCCTCAAAACGGGCAGCGATCCCTGCCTTTTGAGGGATACCGGCGATTCCTTCTTCCAGTGAAAACGCCCGGCGACATTCACAAAGTCCGAATTGTCCCAACAGGAAAAAAGCTTCACGTGGTTCGGTAGCAATCCAGTTCGGATTACCCCGTCCTGCATTCAGCATGGTATGTGCTATCTTCTTGACACTCTCATCCGCCATGTCAATAAGCTTGTTTTTCAGTTCGAACGGACTGATCGTTTCCATTTTCCTGGCATAACTTTTGGTAATAGCCGGGCTATTGTCTTTTTTTTCCATAATGAAATCTATATTAGTTAGAATAGTAAATAAGTTGTCAAAAGTATTGGTTTCACGTTTACATCAGCAATACGATAAATACTCCCCAGATAATCAGCAGTGTGTTGCCGACGGCATACGTTACGGTATATCCTAAAGCCGGGGTCTCACTCTCCACCGCATCCTGAACAGCTCCCAATGCAGCAGTGGTAGTACGTGCTCCTGCCGTACATCCTAATGTCAGTGCAGGGTGGAATTTGAACAGATATTTGCCCATTAGTAACCCGCTGAGAAGAGGAATGGCCGTAGCCAATGCCCCGATAATGAACAAGCTGAAACCGACCTCTTTAAATCCGGCTACAAAACTGGGACCTGCGGCAATGCCGACTACTGCAATAAACATGTTCAATCCCACATTATTCAATACCCAGAGTGAAGGTTCGGGAATACCTCCGAAAGTAGGATGTTTACTGCGCAGCCAACCGAATATCAGTCCTGCAATCAATGCACCTCCACTGGTGGAAAGACTGATAGGGACACCTCCCAGATGCATAGTCAACGCACCGATAAGGCCACCGACCAGAATACCGAGTCCGACAAAAATCATATCTGTCTGATTCGTCGGCCGATCAACATATCCCATTTGTTTAGCGGCAGTTTCCACCTCATGTTTCATTCCGGTAAGTTCCAGAATATCACCGGCGTCCACCACTGTCCGGGCAAGTACCGGGACATTGATACCCGCACGTTTGATACTACGGATACTAACCCCGTGCATAAATTTCTGTGCCCGGATTGTCGATACCTTTTCGCCGGCGAAAGTCCGGTGTGTCACCATAACCGGCAGAGTTTCTGCCGGAAAGTCCAGTAGTTGCGCATCGATCACTTCCGGGCCGATCCAGTCTTCTTCGCCAATCACAAATTCGCGTCGTCCGCTTAGTACGATTTCATCCTCCGGCTGAAGAAGCATATCCGGTTTGACCTCTTTTACAACTCCCCGTTGTCGGACTCGTTCTACAAATAACAGTTTCTCCTGTTCGGATAGATACTTTTCCAGTTCACTCACCTTTTTTCCTTTGCCAAACCATTTATTTGTGATCTTATACGCACGGAACACTACCGGACGAAGGGCAGGGGAGAATCCGGGTTCATCCATTTCTGAAGTCCCCATTTTAGATTCCAGTTCTTTACAATCAGCTTTTACTTTATCCAATCCGCCGAGAAGCTTCGGACCGAGAGAAGCCAGAATCCAGGCAGAACCAGCCGTACCGAAAATATAAGTGACGGCATAAGACACAGGAATAGCATTAATATATGTTGCCTTCTGTGCTTCGCTGATGCCCAACTGGTTGATCGTATCGCTTGCCACGCCGATAACGGCAGATATCGTTTGTGAGCCTGCCAGCAATCCGACAGCCTCTCCGATATGATATCCCATAATCTTGGCAAGTATCCATGGTGCTACCAGACTGACGATACACATCAATACGGCGAACCCCACCTGTGGCAGTCCGTCTTTTTTCAGTCCGCGAAAGAATTGCGGACCTACCTTGTAGCCAACGGCAAACAAAAAGAGTAGAAAAAATACGGCCTTTAACGGACCGTCTACTGTAATGTTCAATTGTCCTACCAATACTCCTACCAGAAGGACGCTGGTCACTGTACCTAAAGAGAATTTCCCTATTTTCAGTCTTCCCAGCCAGAATCCCGCGAAAAGTGTGAGGAAGATAGCAAGTTCAGGGTGTACCCTTAGTTGATTGATAATCCATTCCATAATTAAGTTGTTGTTTTAGGTTATGCCAATAACAACAGTTATTGTACGCAAAGAGTTTGTTGCTTCACGTAGATTTGTTACTTTTGCACTTTCAAAATAAAACTAATCATATCCTGTATGAAATCAGACATAGAAATTGCTCGCAGCATTGAATTGAAGAAGATAAAGCAAGTTGCCGAAAGTATCGGAATCCCTCGTGAAGAAGTAGAAAATTATGGTCGCTACATCGCAAAGATTCCCGAACAACTGATTGATGAGGAGAAGGTGAAGAAAAGTAACCTCATCCTGGTAACTGCCATTACAGCAACAAAAGCGGGTATCGGCAAAACCACTGTATCTATCGGTCTCGCTTTGGGACTCAATAAAATTGGAAAGAAAGCTATCGTTGCTTTACGTGAACCCTCTCTCGGACCCTGTTTCGGTATGAAAGGCGGTGCGGCCGGAGGAGGATATGCCCAGGTGCTCCCTATGGAAAAGATTAATCTTCATTTCACCGGAGACTTTCATGCTATCACTTCTGCGCATAACATGATTTCCGCTTTGCTTGATAATTATCTTTATCAGAATCAGGCGAAAGGTTTCGGACTGAAGGAAATCCTATGGCGCCGGGTGCTTGATGTGAACGACCGTTCTTTGCGTAGTATTGTCGTAGGTCTGGGGCCAAAATCAAACGGTATCACTCAAGAATCCGGTTTTGATATTACTCCGGCGTCGGAGATTATGGCTATCCTTTGTCTTTCTAAAGATGTGGATGACTTGCGCCGCCGTATCGAAAATATCCTGTTAGGCTTTACATACGATGATAAACCTTTTACAGTCAAAGATTTGGGAGTGGCGGGAGCTATCACCGTACTGTTGAAAGACGCCATTCATCCCAACTTAGTGCAGACGACCGAAGGAACCGCCGCTTTCGTACATGGCGGCCCGTTCGCTAATATAGCTCACGGATGTAACTCTATTCTGGCAACCAAGCTGGCTATGTCATTCGGCGATTATGTGATTACGGAAGCCGGATTCGGTGCCGACCTCGGTGCGGAGAAGTTCTACAATATCAAATGCCGTAAGAGCGGACTCCAACCACGTCTGACTGTAATCGTGGCTACGGCACAGGGACTGAAAATGCATGGTGGTGTCAGCCTCGACCGCATTAAAGAACCGAATATGGAAGGATTGAAAGAAGGATTGCGCAATCTGGACAAGCATGTCCGTAATCTTCGTTCTTTCGGTCAAACAGTGATTGTAGCTTTCAATAAGTTTGCTACAGATACAGATGAAGAAATGGAACTGTTGCGCGAGCATTGCGAGCAGTTAGGCGTAGGTTTCGCTATCAACAATGCATTCACTGAAGGAGGAGAGGGCGCAGTAGATATGGCTCGCCTGGTGGTAGATACTATCGAAAATAACCCGTCCGGTTCTCTGCGTTATACTTACAAAGAAGAAGACAGCATACAGCAGAAGATTGAAAAGGTAGCTACCAATATTTATGGAGCAAGCGTTATCACATACAGCAGCATTGCCCGTAACCGCATCAAACTGATTGAGAAAATGGGAATTACCCATTATCCGGTCTGTATTGCAAAAACACAATATTCTTTCTCTGCCGATCCTAAGATTTATGGTGCAGTGAATAATTTCGAGTTCCATATCAAAGATATAGTCATTAATAACGGAGCTGAAATGATTGTTGCGATAGCCGGAGAAATTCTCCGCATGCCGGGACTTCCTAAAGAACCGCAGGCATTGCACATTGATATTGTGGATGGAGAAATAGAAGGTTTGAGCTAAAAAAACAATCGGACCGCAGGAATCCCTGCTTCAATGAGTAAATCCCCGTCTTTCCTTATAAACCAATAGGGAAAGACGGGGATGCTTGTATATAGAGTCCGGTACACCTTTTTATATCTCTTCCGGCGTACCGTACGATTGAATTCGTTTTTGTTGAAGAGATATTCCATATCTTTTTTTTGTAATAAGAAAAACGAAATTCCTGACAGATAGTTCGGATAGCAAAGTTAATAAATACAAAAAGAGGTCTGTCCTTTTTGAAAAGAACAGACCTGATAAATTACAGTATCCGATAATCCGAATATCAGACCTAAAATAAAGTATGCCTCTTAATAAGCAAAAAGAGGATATTTCTTCATTGTCTCATTGACACGTGCACGAACTTGTGCGATAACCTCTTCATTGTCTACGTTGGATAACACAGTCTCAATCATTTCTGCGATTTCAAGCATCAGATCTTCCTTAGCACCACGAGTTGTAATAGCTGGAGTCCCCAGACGAATACCGGAAGTCTGGAAAGCCGAACGGCTGTCGAACGGAACCATATTCTTATTAACGGTAATATCAGCAGAAACCAATGCTTTCTCTGCCACTTTACCTGTCAAATCAGGGTATTTGCTACGCAAGTCAACCAGCATAGAGTGATTGTCAGTGCCACCGGAAACGATCGTAAAACCACGGTCAATCAATGCCTGTGCAAGTACGGCAGCATTCTTTTGTACTTGTTTTGCATATTCCTTGAATTCAGGTTGCAGGATTTCGCCGAAAGCCACAGCTTTGGCAGCAATCACGTGTTCCAGCGGTCCGCCTTGGATACCCGGGAAAACAGCTGAATCCAGCAGTTGAGACATCATTTTGATTTCACCCTTCGGAGTTTTCTTTCCCCAAGGATTAGGGAAATCTTTGCCCATCATGATGACACCACCACGAGGCCCGCGAAGTGTTTTATGTGTAGTAGAAGTGACGATATGTGCATATTTAACCGGGTTTTCCAGTACTCCGGCAGCAATCAGACCGGCAGGGTGAGCCATGTCGATCATCAGGATAGCACCTACTTTGTCTGCGATTTCACGCATACGCTTGTAGTCCCATTCACGAGAGTAAGCGGAACCGCCGCCAATGATCATTTTCGGTTTTTCGCGTAGAGCGACTTCTTCCATTTGGTCGTAGTCAACGCGTCCTGTTTCCTTATTCAGATTATATTCGCAGGGAGTATAGATAATACCGGAAGTATTTACTAATGAACCATGAGAAAGGTGCCCGCCATGTGCAAGATTCAATCCCATGAATTTGTCGCCCGGATTCAGGACAGCCAGAAAAACGGCTGCGTTAGCCTGTGCTCCGGAATGCGGCTGTACGTTTGCCCATTCGGCTCCGAAGATTTCTTTCAGGCGGTCGATAGCGATTTGTTCGCTCTGGTCTACAACTTCACAACCTCCGTAATAGCGTTTGCCCGGATAACCTTCTGCATACTTGTTAGTCAGGCAAGAACCCATTGCCTGCATTACCTGGTCACTCACAAAGTTTTCAGATGCAATCAGCTCGATACCTTTCAGCTGACGTTGGTGCTCTTTTTCGATGATGTCGAAAATTAAGTCGTCTCTTTTCATTCTTTTATAATAAGATTAAATTTCTAATTCGAGATACCTTATTTTAAGCGTACAAAGTTAATGAAAATAAATAAAAAAAGAAGGAAGTACAAGAAAAATGTTAGTCAAAAATGGAATTTGGTAGAAAATGGTCAGAAGATAAAACCGAGCGAAAAACTCAAGGCGCTGTCGCGGCGGTCGAATATAATCCGGCTGATTCCTGTGCTGCCGTCCGAGTTGATATTGTCATAGGTAATAGACTTGGAGATATTTCCAATTCCCTGCTCGTAGCGGAAATCAAAGAAAATACGGGAAATATTGACTCCCACGCCAATCACTGCACTTATATTAAACGGATAGAGTTTCTCATGGATACCTTTCTGGTCGAAATTGCTGAAAGTTATTTCGTTCTTCTTTCCCCATAAATAACGGAGCTTGGGACCGGCAAAGATAGACATTCCGTAAGGACCTTTCTTCACTACGTTATAGCCATACAGAACGGGAAAGTCAATACTGTGCAATACAGATTGAACCGAAGCATAATCCGGCTCGATAGCCGGATGTTGAGAGCCGAGTTTATCGAATGTAATCTCGCATTTGGTTACATTGTATGACACTTCCGGTTGGATATAATGTTTCTTCATATTGATACGCATGAAGAGAGCACCGAAATAGCCGATTTTATAATTATTCTGCACCTCGTCGATAGTCACATCTTTGATTTTCAACTCGGAAACCATAAACATGGAGGAATTGAACCCTGCCCTGACACCGAAGTTTATTTTCTTCGTATTGGGACGGTCCACCTTGTCTGCGGTATTGCGATTCTGCCCGAAAACCGTACCGGCTACCGTCATCAAACCGAAAAATAGTATTTTACGCAGCATATTCATGGTTATACAATCCTTTGTCTTTATGATTTTTTCTTTTCAACACTCCAACCGAATTTTCCGATTTTTTCTCCCAGACCATAGTATCCTCCGTGAACATATACCAGAGGATTAGCTTCCGCCAGTTCGAGCTTCCCAGTCTCAGGATTCAGATTCCGGTCGTCGGCACGTACATTTACTACATCTGCTATAAACATATCATGCGAACCGAGAGATACGATCTCTTTTACGCGGCATTCGATGCAGAGGGGAGATTCCTCAATCAAAGGCGCACTGACTACGGTGCACTGCCCCGGGGTTAGCTTCATCTCGTCAAACTTATGATAATCGCGTCCTGAACGAACTCCGCACCAGTCGGTGGCGAAAGCCATGTCTTTTGTCGTCAGATTAATGACAAACTCCATATTCCGCTTGATAATCTCATAAGAATGTCGTTCCGGGCGTACGGATATATAGCACATGGGCGGGTTTGTGCAAATCGTACCCGTCCATGCTACAGTGATAATATTATATTCACTTTCTTCTTTTCCGCAACTGACCAGCACAGCCGGCAGCGGATAAATCATCGTTCCTGGTTTCCAGTCCTGTTTCACTTCTTTATTGGAAAAATGAAAATTAAAGAATGGTGATTTCCTCACGTTTCTGTTCCTTCTCGCAATAATGGCATTTTACGATGCAATTATCCTTGTCCGTCACATGGAATAACGTAGCCATTGGTTCATTGTTCGTGATACATTTCGGGTTCGCGCATTTCACGATTCCGCGAAGTTCATCCGGCATTCTTACTTCTTTCTTTTCCACTACCTCGTAGTCGCGGATAATGTTCAGTTTCACATTCGGAGCCACAACCGAAATACGGTTGATTTCTTCATCGCAGAAAAACTTGTCCGCGATCTTGATAATCCCCTTCTTTCCCAACTTCTTGCTGTCGAGGTTGAAACCGATAGTGATATTGCTTGTCATTTGCTCCACGCCGAGCAGTTGCACTACGGTAAAGAGCTTTTCAGAAGGGATATGGTCAATCACTGTCCCGTTTTTCAGGGCGGCTACTTGCAATGCTTGTTTATTTTCGCTCATAATAAAATATCGTTTTTAACGTCCTCTAATGTGATACCTAATACGTCGCAAAGAATGGCTTCACGGGCATACAGACCATTTTGTGCCTGTTGGAAATAATATGCCTTCGGGTTATCGTCCACATCGTATGCAATCTCGTTGACACGGGGTAGCGGATGCAGAATGCGCAGGTTCGGGCGAGTATTTTCCAACATCTTGTTGCGCAGGATATAAACGTTTTTCACCCGTTCATATTCCATTAAGTCGGTGAAGCGTTCACGTTGCACACGGGTCATATACAGGATATCTGCATCTGCAATGATTTCTTCGCTGAAATCCGTGTGTTCCACATATTTTATCTGGTGCGTTTTACAATAGAGTTTGTATTCTTCCGGCATTTTCAGTTCATCGGGAGCGATGAAGTGGAAAGTGGGGTTGAAGTGCCGCATTGCCATTAACAGGGAGTGCACGGTACGCCCGTATTTCAAGTCACCTACCAGGAAAATATTCAGGTTTTCCAGCGTGCCTTGCGTTTTGTAGATAGAGTATAGATCGAGCATTGTCTGTGACGGATGTTGGTTCGCTCCGTCTCCGGCATTGACAATGGGCACAGGAGCGACTTCACTTGCATAGCGGGCAGCTCCTTCCAGATAGTGACGCATGACGATAATATCTGCATAATTGCTCACCATCATAATCGTGTCTTTTAGTGTTTCCCCCTTTGACGAGCTGGTAGCTTTGGGGTCGGAGAATCCGATCACACGTGCTCCTAGACGATTGGCGGCTGTTTCAAAACTCAGGCGGGTGCGGGTAGAAGGTTCGAAGAACAGGGTTGCTACTACCTTTCCTTGCAATAACCGGCGGTTGGGGTTCATTTCAAACTGCTTCGCCATTTCGAGCATGTAGAGGATTTTTTCTTTAGAATGTTCGGCAATGGTTACTAAACTTCTGTTTTCCATTTTGTTATATTTTATGTGGATAGAACTTGTTTTACCGGAGTGTAAAGGTACGAAGAATTTGTGAATAGCACAGATTTTTTCGTACCTTTTTTTATCATTCGGCGTTTATTTCTGCTTGTTGGTCAATGCGGCAATGATATACTTTCCCGGTGCCCCGATCTTGCCCCACGTCGTATTGCTGAACAGCCTCCATATCTGCGTGCCTTTCCTACCGTAATCCGACAACTTCATAATTGCCTGCTTTTCTTTCAGATCCGTCACTTTATGGAGTTCCAGGCTTTCCAGCAGTCCGGTTACGTTGTGTGTAGTCTGATTGTAAGCATACCCCGGAATTTCAAACGAAGCATTACTTGTTTCTTCCTCCTCAGAAGATAGTTTATTTTGGTTTGGTTTAGTTTGTCCGGAAATGTCCTCATTTTCCGGATTCACCTCCGCGTCAGCTTTAAAAATGTCTGCATCTTTTTTATTCGTGCCTCCTTTTTGTTTACCATTTCCTGGCCGGACTTCCAACAAATAAGGTAATTTAGAGAAATCAATCTTTCTTCGTACAGTAGCTTCCAGCCAGACTTTCTGAATCTGCTCTGAGGTCAGGACCCCATATTTCTCATAAATATCTTTATTGAAAAATTCCTTTTCCAGCAGTAACTCTATAATTTTCTCCATTACTTCCTCTTTAATACCTCCGCCTACTTTACGGACGAAGATAAGACTCTGTTCTTTTCCCCAAGAAATATAATACCCTTCTTTATAGATTTTGCAGAGTAGTCTCATGACAATATAAGAGGATAAGATTCCGAATTTAGCTTCTAACAGTTCCATTATTTCTTCGTCGAAAAAATTTGCAGGTGTGGGGAAATAGGGGATTCCTTTATTAATCATACTCATAGTTCAATATTTTTTATTAAATGTTATACAATCGCTTTCCATTCCAACAGGTTTCCGATCATAAACCGTCTCCACGCGTGTTGCTCCATACTCCAGTAGACCACAGACATCTGCCGGGAAGTGATCTTGAACTCCCGGTGAAAATCTTTTTCATATCCAACCAAGGTTCCTTGTTCCATACAGAATGTGCCGTCTTGCTTATGGAAAGCTATCATGGCATTTCCATATAACATTCGTTCAATAAGCTCTATACAGCTTTGCACAGTTTTTTCTGCACATTTTTCCGAAATACCCTTTTCGGCGGCAATACGTTTTTTCCATACTAACTTGCAGGCTTCTAACTTGCTTTTGTCTATTTTTCTTTTCATCTTTTTTCTTCTGTTTTTTTAATATTTGTTTTTTTACGAATAAAATCTCCCCTTCAGGATAGTGACGGTATATGATTATTATAGGGTCGCTATCCTTTCATTATAGTGATACTGTTTAATTGTTATAGCGTCACTATTTTTGAAGATAGATATACGTTGTCTTTAGTCGGCTAGAAACGGCTGCGAAAGTATATCTTTTGTTTCTTCTGCACAATTATTTTTGTCAACGCTTATTCTCTACTCTCTTTTTTACTTGTTTTTCGTCCTCTTCTTTTCGTTCTCGTTCCTCTTGCCTGATGTTACATAACTTTGTTTCTATACTGCTAATTTCTAACAATTTAAACCCGCCATGTTTAGCTATATATAAGCTCTCCGTTTTAGGGGGCACAGAACGATGTGTGTAAAATACGGTGGCCGCAAAAAAATGTTGGATGTCCGATGAACAAGGGGATTGAAGCTAATTCGATTAGATGCCAAAATCAAAACGACGCGTTACATTGGTTTACATTTGGCTTCCATTCAACTACTATCTGAACAGTTCGAAAGCTACAAAAGGTTAACTATTGGTTAAATGGTTGGCATTACTTCAGGGATAATCTAATATAATTGAGGGAAAACCTTTATGTACCGCTAGTTTCGGCACTTTGTGTTTGAGGCTAGCGGTTTTATTGTTGCTGTTTGAGAAGCCATTCAAAAGCTGTTGATTCACCGTTTTGAGAAGGCGTTTTTGAATAATATATTGGAAGTTACTAAAATGTTAAAATCTACTTTAGGGATACCATTAAAGATACTGTTTAGGGATACTATATTTTTCCGTAAATAGAAGGAATTATCAAGTTTAGGGATACCTTTTTAAGACTTTTATTTGCGTGTTCGGATATAGATAATGTCTTTTTTGATACGTTTTTTGCCGTATTTATGCGTTTTAATAGTGGGATAATACCATTATTGCGAATGTTTATGGCAATACAAATATGAGATAAGTCATTGATTTATAGTGTGTATATTAGGGATTTTATGTAATTTAGCGATGAAAAAGTGCGCGCGCGTGCTTTTATGCATAAAATAGACGTTATTTCCTTCTAAAATTGTTGTTCATTCATCAGGTTTTTACTATACTTTTGTAGTGACTGAGACAACAACATAGGGATATAACTATTACGAAACAGAAAAGAATGCCCTTTATGGAGGCTGTAACGAAAGGATCAGCGACTTCGCCCTATGTAGAAAGTGTCAGTCACTCCTACGAAGGGCTTTCTTTTTATATTTAAAGAAAGATTGATGGGTGAAGTTAAGAATGTAATCGAGACTATTGTTGTCGTTGGGAAAGAAATGGCTATTGAACGCCGGAGTGATAATGTATGGGTGAATAACGCAAATGGCTAGGCTATTTGGTAGAAGTAATCGTCCTGATAATTGGTTAAAAACTAAAGAGGCCAAAGAATACTTAGCGGTTTTAAGCGTGTCTACGAAAATAGACACGGCTGATTTAGTGATAGTTATACAGGGAGGAACACCAGAAGAACAGGGAACATGGTGTACTGATTATCGTATTGCTATGCGGTTCGCACAGTGGTTTATATAGTATTCAAGTAGACATATTGAAGACTATATCAAACGACATTAGATAGAAAAAGTGCTCATTGCACTCATTTTCTCTGTGCACATTTTACCAAACAATATCAATGTACTCATAATCTGAATCGTAACTTGATACTGTTGTTTTTCCATCATTAGTTAACGATTTAAAGTGCTCTTTCAATGAGTTATAATACTCTCCATACCATCTATATTTATAGAATAGATTAGCAATTTTTCGAAAACGTTGTTTACCTGGTTTCATTCGGTAAAACTCGTTGACCATATCTTGATATATGTGATATACGAGTTCATCATTTGTTGGAATACGTGCGTTTATAAAAGACTGAAGTTCATTAGCTCCTTGCGGGTCATAAGCAAACATTGCTTCTTTACACCAATGTTCTAATAAATAAAGATTAGCTTGATCCAATTCATTTAAAATTGCATAACTTGCATTATCTCTTAAACATGAAATGGTAAATAGCAAAGTAACCCAATCTATATAGCAACCCAAATAAGTGACTTCATTATCTGCATCAAAGAATCTCTTTTCACATAATCTGTCATGTTGATATGCATGCCTAATTTCATAACTCATAACCGTCAATAAACGATTACGCTCGTGGTGAGTCCTATGATTGCTTTCATGGCTGAGTTTGAGGAATGTTTGATACAATCCGTACAAGTCTCCATAATCTCCTATTACTTTAACACCGGTTCCGTGTTTTGTTGGTTCAAATTGTAACATGTTATTGTTTTTATAATTTATATTTAGGAATTGCTTTTCCAAAGATTATACTGCAGTGGCATTTTTTACATTTAGGGCATCCTCGTCTTTCGAGTTGCTGACATCTGCTTGTAATTTCTGTATTCTGTCCTGCAACACCTCAACTTCCTTTTTAAGTGATCCAATGGTTTCAGCTTGTGATGTAATGGTGTTTACTAGCTGAATTGTGGTATTATCAGCAGATGTATTAGCAGGTGGTAGGTTTGTGTTTTCGAGAAACATTTTTCCACGTCCGGTTAATACCCAGTTAATGTCGATTTCTGAATACATGTTTGCAATTGCTATTAATATATCAGAACTCACTTCTGGAAATTCTCCATTACGCTTATCTATATTGAATATTCTATTAAGCTTTTGAGAACTAGCTAGTTTTATCTTTTCACTAAACTGCTTAACACTACCTCCTGTGTAATATTCTATAAGTTGTTTTACCCGCATATTGATTGCAGGAATTTCTTTTTCTGAAAATATGTTTTCACTTTTTGCCATATTTATTTGTTTATTTGAAAACATGTTTGCATCTTTGCGCCATGATTAATTCACAAATTAATAAAAAGAATATGGTAAATGCAACAAATGTTTCACAAAAAGAATGCAATACCCCTATAAAAAGAGGAGGAAAGGCGCTGAGTGAGGAAAAAGTCGATGAATGTATGGCAAATGGTGGAATGATTTTATCGAGTCGAACAATGGCAACGCCATTGCCGACAAGTGAATCTATTTTGCATGTATTTCGTCCACGGAATAAAAATCAGGAAGAGCAGTATGTTGCTCTCATCAAAAAGATTAAAAACGGTGAACAGTGTTCTTCAGACGAGTACTTATTTCTTATAAAGGAAGGTAATATTAATCTAAGAGTGATCTATGGAGTATATCTTAGTCTGTGTCAAAAGAACAGTGTAGCAAAGGTAATCACTTGGCGCACTTTCTATATGCAGTGTAGCGGATATCGCACATTGAAACCCAACACAATGGCTGCTATCTCTGAATATATTGGAATGATGTAAGGGATAAATGAATCAGTGATTAATAAATAGTAATCATGATATACTGGAAAGAAGAATGCGCCCGCTTGGTGAACTCGCAGTCGGTGGTAGTAGTGGTTGATCACTACGATGAGAACAGAGTTCCTGTGTTCGCAATCCGGCGGGCACAGTCTGCCGGTGGTAGTCGTAGTGGCAAGAACTCCTACTGGAGTGTAACGTTTGACGAGCCGCTAAGTGATGAATGTAATGCTGTGACGTTCCCTTTTATTTTGGCTACGATAAGTTTTGACCACAATCATGAAATTCTGCTTCTTTCGAAACGTCTGGAGGAATATCATCCGGCTTGGACACTGGACGGATATGAGAAAGAGTTGGAGTGGCGCAAGGGAAGTGCGCTTTATGGGATGAAACAGATGTTTAACGACTTAAATAAGATAGTATGAAAGTGATCAGATGGATTCAGAATTTGGCTGCTATAGCGGCTTTGGTGTTGGCTCTAAACTTGGCGGATGGGTTGGAGATATCTTTTAAGGATGCGTGTACGGCTGGTGTGTTATTAGTTCTTTCGGTTGCTATGCTGTTGGGACGGGCCTTGGAAGAGGAAAGGAGGGTTGAGTGATGGGTGACGAAAGAATGATGCATAGAAAAAATTTAGAGCAACGCATTGAGGAACTTACGATTCTAAGGAATGAAACCGAACTGTCACTATTAAAAGCAGGCTGTTTGGAATCAATTAACGAAATGACTGACAATTCGTTTTTATGGATACCTCTATTATCCCAGGAACATCCTTCTTTATATTATCAAAAAGCGATACAAGACTCTTCAGCAGAGCCTTATCTTCGGTTAGCCGGTCTTTTGGAATTTTTACTAAAAAATTCAATTCCAAAGGAACTCCAAATGCAGGGGTTGACCATCCGGATTCAGGAAAATAAATGTCACTACTGTATCTCAGGTTCAATTTCCTTAGATGATCTTTATAAATTGTGCGAACATCATCAAGTGGACCTCGACTGTGCGAATAAAAAATAATAGAGAAATAGTTCATGATTATATATTTTTTTTGGTTTTGATGACTACAAAGGTAGCAAACTATTCCGGTTCGGGATGAATAGGGATAGTGTTTTTCTCACATGCAAGATAAGAACAGCAATGTGGCTTACGGGTTCGGTTCGATGCCGGACGCTTGCGCAAATTTAAAAATATTTTGATTATGGAAATGTTTGGTAATATACGGTGCGTGACTTTCGCTGAGCTGGTGACTCAGGGAGGAATCCTGAGTGAGCCGAACTATAAGAAGAAAGTACGTGAAGGGAAGATTCGGGTGCTTCGTCCCGGTAAAGGGAAAGGTGCTTGTGCTCTTATTGACTACGTTTCCCTCTACAAACCTATCAAAGACGCTTACGACGCCAAATTCCCGGACGCGGAACAGCGGATGAAAGAACAAATCAAAGCAGAAATCATGAATAACACATTAAGAAGTGACAGCAAGGCTGTTGAGTTCTATCGTGACAGGTACAGGCTTGCCGACGGTAGCGGCCTGACAGATAAAAAGCAGGCAGAATATGTGCTGAATGCACAAGTGATGAATGAGATGATCCGTGTGGAAAGCGAAATGGTGTCGCGCCACAGGAAAAGCGGTTATTCACATCCGAAGGAAGTTTGGGAAACCGTGCTGGGCACATGTGAGAAACTTCGTGGTATGTATCAGCATACACTTCCATCCAACGCTGCCCGTCTTCGTGAAAAGTTTGTTGCATATAAGAAATATGGGTATGAAGTCCTGGTCAGCCGCAAGAACGGAAATCAGAATACCCGCAAGATCGGACCAATGGAAGGGCGTCTGCTGCTGAAACTGAAACGTAGCAAGTTCCCTATCTATACTGATTCGCAGATATTTGACGAATATAACCGCCAAGCAATCGAACGCGGGTTGAAACCAATCAAATCAATGACTACTTTGCGTAATTACTTGAATGATCCTGCCGTAATGCCACTTTGGTTTGCTGCCGTATATGGTATGCAAAAGTGGAAATTGAAATATTCTTCATTGCTGAAGACACAACTTCCGCAGATGCGTGATGCCCTTTGGTATTCTGACGGTACGAAACTGAACCTTTACTACCGGAACGAAGCAGGAAAGATGTGCACCACTTCCGTCTACGAAGTGATGGATGCCTACAGCGAAACATTGATAGGCTATGACATCGCCCCGAAAGAAACATTCGACAGCCAGTACCGGGCATTCCGCCAGGCGGTAGAATTCGCAGGCGTCCGTCCATACGAAATAGTAAACGACAATCAAGGCGGACACAATAAACTTGCCGCACAGGGCTTTTTTGATAAGATTGCCATTCTGCACAAACCTACAATGCCCTACAACGGACAGAGCAAGACGATTGAAAGCGTCTTCGGACGTTTCCAGCAGCAGATACTCCATAAGATATGGTACTTCACCGGACAGAACGTGACGGCAGTTAAGATGAGCAGCAAGCCGAACCTTGAATTCATCGAGCAAAACGCCTACGCATTGCCCACACTGGCAGAGGTAAAAGAAATCTACCGTCAATGCCGTGAAGAATGGAACAACGCTGCCCATCCGGCTACCGGTATCGCCCGCATCGACATGTACCGCATGAGCGAGAATCCGGAGACTACGCCCGTTCAGCCCGTAGACGTGATACAGATGTTCTGGCTGACAAGTGCCAAAGAGGTGACCTACACCAATGCCGGACTGAGAATAGAGATTGACAAGCAGCGATATGAGTACGAAGTCTACGGAGAAGACGGTCTGCGCAACGAGCAATGGGCGCTTCGCAACACCGGACGAAAATTCCGTGTCTTGTACGACCCGATGGATATGTCCACCGTAGAACTATGGGAAGTCACCGCATCGGGACTGAAATTCAGTGCAAGCGCCACTCCGCGGGTTGTCATCAGCCGTGCGACACAGGAGCGTACTTCCGAAGAAACCTCGTTCATGCGCCGGACCGTCAATCTGAACAAAGAGACAATGGCTCTGGTGCAGTTCAGTACCGAAGATTTTGACTTGAACGAAGCCATTGCAGCCGAATTGTTCGGACTTTCCACTCCCAAACCTAAGAATGTGGGTAAGAAGAAGCTGGACGAGGTACGCGAGAAATACGAAGCGGGCGTATTGAAAGCTCCCATTTCCCTGCCTGAGAAGCTCGCTATGGACGAAGAAGAGGAAGATACGGAACTGGGCTATTCCACAACCGGAGAATATACCAAGGTCACTTCAAATCTGACCTTCGAGGATGTAATCTCTTCCCGTTACGACCGGATGTAGCATCCGCCCCTTGATTAGTAATCAATAATCATTTAAATAATACTCAAACAATGAAAGATTTAAGCCTGGAAGATAAAAACGCTATCCGCGACGCATTGAGCGCCTATTGTGACAACTACTTGTCACGCAATCGTGCAGCGGAAAGCCTGAATGGTGTGAGTGCCGCCACCGTCTCCACAATCTTGAACAGCAAATATACCAACATCTCCGATGATATGTTTGTACGTATCGCCACGCAGATCGGCTTTAGCTTCGAGCACTGGGCACTGCATGAAAGCGAGACATTCAAGGATATTACTTTTGTGCTGGCGGATGCCCAATTGTACAAGAACGTCACCTGGGTGGTCGGCGATGCCGGATGCGGAAAGACTACCGCGGCTATTGACTACCGTAAAAAACACCGCAACGTGTTCTATATCCTTTGTTCGGAAGACATGAAGAAAAGCGACTTCGTTCGTGAAATTGCCAAGCAGGTAGGTGCGCCGACCGACGGAACCAACCTTCGCGATATGCTTGAGTATGCTATCAGCATGATCGCCTTTCTGAATAACCCGCTGCTCATCTTTGATGAAGGCGACAAACTGACAGATTCTGTGTTCAACTACTTTATCTCCATTTACAACCGCTTGGAAGGTCATTCGGGAATAGTCTTTTTCTCAACGGACTACATTAAGCGGCGCATGGAAAACGGATTGCGGTATAATAAGAAAGGTTATAAGGAAATCAATTCCCGCATCGGCCGTCGATTCTTCGACCTTACAGCTACCACCCGGAATGATATTTTCGCCATTTGCCGTGCGAATGGACTGACCGATGAAACAGAGATAAAAAAGGTGTTGAAAGATGCGGAAGCCAGCGAAAACGACCTTCGCAGAGTGAAACGTTTTGTCCATTCCCGCAAACGGCGCATAGATGAACTGAAAAGGAAGGGAGACGCGGAATAATGGGCAGAGCCAAGTCGGTGAGTGAGTTGCTTGCCACGAAAGTGGAAACTTTTCCCTTCAAGGGTGAATGGTACGATGCTTTCGGCGAACCGGAACGTAAAGGAGTCTGGCTTGTATGGGGGAATTCCGGTAACGGAAAAACAACCTTCGTCGTTCAGCTCTGTAAATATCTCTGTCAGTTTGAACGGGTGATATACAATAGTTTGGAGGAAGGTGCCAGTCTGACGATGAAAAATACATTGGTGCGATGCGGAATGCTGGAAGTAAACCGTCGTTTTCTTCTTTTGGACAATGAGCCGATAGATGAGTTGAGCGAACGGTTGCTACGGCGGAAGTCTCCGGGAATAGTCGTTATCGACAGCTTCCAATACACGCAGATGAACTATAAACAGTATATAGCCTTCAAGGAGAAACACAAGGATAAGCTGATTATTTTCGTCAGCCATGCAGAAGGAAAGCTCCCGTCTGGACGCAGTGCCCGCAGCGTGATGTATGACGCCTCTCAAAAGGTATATGTGGAAGGGTACAGGGCGTTCAGCAAAGGGCGGTTCAACGGGCCGAAGATGCAGATTGACGCATGGCCGGAGGAAGCCGCCAAATATTGGGGAGAAGTTTTCTAATCATTAAAATAACATCATGAGAACAACGAAAGACAAACCAATCAGCCCGCAACAGATGAAAGCGCTGCACGCCACTTTTCATCGGATAGGGTTGGATGCGGACGCCCGTCATGAGTGTATTTCCGCTTTCACGGACGGACGCACGCAGAGCAGCAAAGAGCTTTATTTCGATGAAGCGCGCAGACTATTGGCGTTACTCAACGAGGATCAAGTGGAAAAAGCACGTGAGGAAGCCAAGAAACTGGTGAAGGCTATTTTCTGCCTGTCTTTTCAGATATCCTTCTTGAATAAAGGATATGCCAATGATACACGCGAGGAATTCCAGATGAATATAGCCAAATTGAATGTGTTTGCCCGTAGTAAGAGCGCTTCGCATAAAAATGTATCTGAAATGTATCTGTCCGAGTTGAAAGCCTTCAAAAAGCAACTTGAGGCCATTGCGCATAACGAAAATAATAAATATAAAAACAAGAAATCATGAGAAAGAGTCAGGAAGTAAATAAGGCGATTGCCATTCTGCGTAAAAAGGGGGATAAGATAAGCCTGAATCAAGCTGAAGTTTTGGATGGGCGTCATTCGGAAGTATGGGTGTTTGAGCACTATGTTCAAAATGTATCGGATGAATGTCGGGACGAAGCGACTTATTGTGCAGCTCGCGATGCTGCGTTATTCCTAAGTGGGAAACTGGAGCTGGCAGAACTGATACCTGATGCGGAACAGTATCCGATAGCAGAAAAAGAACTGAAAGAATCATCGGGCAAGGATAGGATGAAAAGGTTGGAGGAACGTGTTGCTGAACTGGAGCATGTGATTGCTCTTTTATCGGAGAAAATAAATTTGACGGTAAGGGATGAGGATTTGGGGTATATGACTTCTAAAGAGGTGGTCGATTATATCGGTTGCCCGGTATCTTTGATGAGAAACTGGAGAAAAAAAAGTGTCCTTCCTTATTATCGTAGGGGGAGCAGAATCTTTTATCATAAGAAGGATATTGATAACAGTACCACTATAAAAAAATATATGAAGACTCATGGCACGCTTGCAAAAGGAATCCGTTGATTCCATGTCCCTCCGTCTTCAGGAGGTCATCCGCCTGAAGGAACGAATCACCCGTGACGAATCCCGTCTGGATGAAATCATCAACATTTTGTTGGAACGTGACACTTCGGAGAAATCGAAAGAAACGGATGATTTGATTTTAGAGTTGAACAGCACCGGAATACGCATTGAACGGGATAAGGTGAGCCTTGCGAAGCTGAAGGCCCCTTCGGAGTTGACGGACGAAGATCGCGAAAACCTTCCGCCTCCGGGTACCAGCGAGAAATTTAATATCAAGTATTAATCATAGTATGAACCATTAAAAGAAAAGAATTATGGCAAAGACAAGAGTAAAGAAAGTCATTATTTCCGGCATTACATCGGAGCAGGCGGAAATCGCCTTCAGTGAGTTTGCGACGGCTGATGCCAAAGTGCAGAATATCCAGAGCAAAATGGATATGGAAATCACCCGCATCCGTGATAAATATGCGGATGTACTGGCAGAGCAGCAGGCTATCAGAGAAAAGAATTTTGAAATCATGCAGACATTCGCGACCGAGCATCGTGAGGAGTTATTTTCCAGACGTAAGAGCTATGAAAGTGCTCATGGTACGTTCGGTTTCCGCACAGGAACTCCCAAATTAAAAAACGTCAAAGGGTTTACCTGGGCGTCCGTCACTAACCTGGTGAAGGAATTTCTTCCCGCTTACATCCGTGTGAGCGAGGAACTGGCAAAGGACCGTCTTCTTGCCGATCGCGACAAGGAGGAAGTTGCTGAGCAATTATCAAAATGTGGTATGGTTGTAGTACAAGATGAAACATTCTATGTGGAACCCAAGAAAGAAAACGAACAGCCGTCCTGAGTATTCGTATGCGCCTATTGGTAGCCGTTGGGCAATCTATCATTGGAAAGAGTCCAGCAATATCAGCACCGGGGACAAAGTGACGGAGTTTTTCACCCGTGAAGAAGCCCGGAAAGAATGCTATCGGTTGAATGGTTGGAAGTATCAAGCCCCTAAGTCATGACGAAATTCATTTATAAGAGCAATCTCCGGCGTGAACGGATGCCGGAGTGGCTCAAATACATCACGGATTACACACTGGAAGAATTCAACAGTCTTTTCCCTATTGGTCTGAAATTTGACTTTGAGATGCTGGAGTGGTCAATCAAGGATGATTTACGAATGCTCGGAAAAGACAATGTGACCACGGAACTGGTGGCGGATGAAGGACAGACAGTCATCTTCATCAAACGCTCCGGACATACACTAGTTTCAATCTATTTTAAATAACATTTTATCAACAATTAAATAACTTACAAATATGGCAATGCACACATGGTTTGAATGCAAAATTCGTTACGAAAAAGTAATGGAGAACGGGATGCAGAAAAAAGTAACTGAACCTTATCTGGTGGATGCTCTCAGCTTCACGGAAGCGGAAGCACGTATCATCGAAGAGATGACACCTTTCATATCGGGGGAATTCGTAGTATCGGATATTAAACGTGCCAACTACAGCGAACTGTTCCCCAGTAATGACGAACAGGATGACCGCTGGTTCAAGTGTAAACTGGTTTTCATCACTCTTGATGAAAAGAGCGGGGCGGAGAAATGTACTTCCACTAATGTGCTGGTTCAGGCTTCCGACCTCGACCGTGCGAAAAAGAACCTGGACGAAGCAATGAAGGGATCAATGGCGGATTATCAGGTTCCCGCGGTGACGGAAACGGCAATTATGGATGTTTATCCGTATACGGCATCAGATAACGAACCGGAATTCAGGGAATGATTATAGCTGTAGACTTTGACGGAACCATTAGCCGGGGTAAATACCCGGCTATTGACGGAGAACAACCGTATGCGGGAGAATCGCTGAGAAAGCTTCATTCGCAAGGTCATAAGATTATCATATGGACTTGCCGTACTGGGGACAGACTGTTGGAAGCTATCAACTGGCTTCTTGAACATCAGATTCCATTCAGTCGTATCAACGACCACGATCCGGATAATTTGGCCAAATACGGTGGTGAAGGGGGAAAGAAGATATACGCGCACGTCTATATTGATGATAAGAATATCGGCGGCTTCCCCGGGTGGCCTGCATGTCTGGCGGAGATTGAGCGTATGGAAGCTGAATACGAAGATTCTTTGAAACAACAAACCTTAAGAAATGAATAAAACTAAGTGTATTACGTTCGACAAAGCAGCTCAAGACGCTTTGCCGGAACATATCAAAGATAAAATGAAAGCCGACAGAACAATTGCTAAGGCTATCAAATTGTGTCAGAAAATTGCTAAAATAGAGAAAGACCGCGCGCCGTCTGCCGGATACATGCAGGAGTTAATAGAAGAAGCGGAAACCGTTTTTAAATAACCCTCAAAACAGAAATAGAAATGAGGTAAACCGAGCCTTCTAAATTCGGTTGTTGATCTTTGACGTATTGGATTTACCGATTAATTTTTTTGAGAAAATGTGACTTTATGGTTAATAAAGTGCATAATCTTGGAAACAAAACATCTAATTTGCTGTTTTATTTTTATATTTGCATTGTAATTTAAATATGGAGGTAAGTATGTGCATATTAAAGGAAGTAGGACGTTTTATTAAAAATGGAGCTTCTACATTTCGTGATGCCTCTCAAGGGCATTATAAGCAGAACTCCGAAGCTATTTCTGAAATTAGGAAAGAAATTCTGGAAAAAGACAGAAATAGGAATGATGATAAGAGGAATCTTATGGAAGACAGAAAAAATGTTGAAGGGGATGTGCGTAGATCTTTTAATGAAATTGTATTAAACAATGGGTAAGCAAGAACTAAAACAGCGGGAAACGCAAGTTGCAACAGGCGATGGAGTTGGAAAACAATTAGAACAGACTTATACTGTTGATGACAATTGCCTACCTTCACCTCAAGAATTAGCCGCATATAAGAATATTGATCCTAGAATTGTCGATTATCTTATTAATGCCTCTGTAAAAGAGCAAGATCATCGGCATAAAATGGATAGCAACAAATTGAATATGATTAGAAAAGCTGATAGAAGAGATGGAAGAATGAACTGGTGGGGAATGTTTTTCGCATTTCTCGCTATAGTTGTAATGATAGCTCTTGCTGGTTATGCTCTCTATTTAGACAAACCTTGGTTTGCTGGGATTATGGGTGCTAGCACACTTGTATCCGTAGCTTCTATTTTTATTAAAAGTAATGATAATAAAAGCAAACCATCTGGTAATACAAAGAAATAATTAAAATTTTTGATACTAAAGTTAGGCGGTAAGTTCAATCTCACCGCCTTTTTTGTGTCCGGGCGGTATCTAAGTTCGGACACTTTTATTTAGAGTAAAACAAATCAGAAATGAGTGGGTTCAGCAGCCCACTCATTTCTATTAAAATTTACTTAATGTAAACTTTTACAATAGTAAGGAATCCTTTAATAGAAGAATGCGTTCGTATATATTCATACGCATCTTCTTCACTTTTAAAGTGTTTGATTTTGGATAAATCCAAAGTTGGATTTACTGGAGTCTGCCTAACTAAATATCCATCATTAGTTAAATAATGGTCGAAATCCTTCTCGATTTTTTTGATAAAATAGCATGTTTCCATGATAGATGAATTTATTATGATTAATATGAAAAATAACAGATAAAAATACACAAAAAGTATGCCATAATTTATCAGACATGAGAATAAAAATAGCGAAAAAGATAATGATGTATAATGATAATGGTAGAATCAACAAGCACCAGCAGAAACGATTTAGAAAGTTGAGACCGGCATTCTTAAATAAGCATGGTTTTATGGTATATCCAAGCTGTCACAATATTGACATTGTTCGAAGGGTTAAAATCAGATTGCGCAAATGGCTAAATAACGATCATTTTGTTGACGTCAGCAAAATAGTGTAGATAACAAAAAGAGCCGTGGCTACTGAAAATAGTCACGGCTAACTTTATTTATTCGCCCGGTTCTCCCAGATACAATACAATCGCCTCATGCTGTAACGGTGTCAACGCCCTTTGCCTTGGTACGAAGTGCAGTTCCTCCAACTTTGCCGTCAATTCGGGGTTCAGTACAATCCACCGATGCAGTTGTGACGTTGCGCTTCGTGGCGTTGAATTAGGAAAATATTGTTGAGCAAGTTCACTCATATAAATGGCATTCATCTTCTGTTCATTTGTTGTTTGAGATTCAAAAAAACTACCTGCTAGTAAACGCTGGGCTACTAGCAGGTAGTCATCGTGTTTCTACGTAGTAATTATTCATCTACTACGTAGTAGTTTTTTATACAGACGGGTCCGGAGTAACTCCGCTTCCGCCACTGCCCGGATTGGACGGTTCGAAGCTGTCGTCCACTACCACCTCTTTCTTTCCGGTCACTTTCATAAAGCTCAACGCTTCGCTACGTGTGGCCACCTTCACCATTTTGCCGGGACGGAACTGGATATGTGCAGCCGTGATATTACTGGCTGTGAATTCTTTTTTAGCTTCCGTACCTGTGCTACATATCTGGATCTGAAAAGTCCCGAAATTCTCCATTTTCACGATTTTGCCGGCTGCCAGCTGCACCTTCATTTGGCGGATCAGTGCACGGAGCACATTCAGCACGTCACCGTCCGTCAGGGAAGTGGCATACGAAATTTCTTCCGCCATTTCGTCCATGGTTACCACACCGTCGGCTTGCGCCTTGGCATAATACATTTTCTTTGCCGTGTTATCTCCCGGCTTTGTGCTCATCAGAGCAAGCGAATACTTTACACTCATCTTTTTAATTTACGATTTTACAATTTACGATTTGGCTGCGCTTCCAAGTCGCGTTTAACTCTGCCTTTCGCGAAAAGACGGTGCAAAAGTGGCCGATTCCTGCCGGAGCATGTCGTTTCTTGCGTGTTTATGGTGCATTAACGGGGAAAACTGCGTATTTTTGTGTTACTCAAATCTCCATAAATTATGCCACGCGGAAGAAACAAAGAATTATTATCACGCAGGGATGAAAAATTGCTCCGACGTTACTACGAACTGACAGAGGTACAAAACCTCCGTTTCGATCGTGCTCTGACTTTGCTTTCCAAAGACGAGTTCTTTATCAGTGAAGCCCGTATTATGGCTATCATCCGCAAGAACTGTAATCGTTTGGGAGACATTGATGTGAATCCGGTTCCCAAAGTACGCAAGCCGAAACTTACAGCACGGCAATTGGCGTTGTTCAAAACCGATGAAAAGAGCTAGCTATTCCGTTACCGTTACTTCATATCTCATCTCATATACTTTGATTCCACCCGGAAGGCTGTAGTTCCTGCTCTTCTTCCGGACAAGAGGTCCGGCTGAGCCTTCAAACCTTTTGCAATGCAGCAGTTTGTTCAACTCCGAAGCCATTTGCTGGCGTTCAATAGCCTTTTCTTCAGTTCCGCTACCATACCGGGTATCATCGTAACAGTCGATTCCCAAAGTGATGACTACCGTGCATTTACCGCGCTGCACTCCGCCTGAAAGGCTTTCCCAATCGGTTTGTTCCGCATTTATCAGTACGCAGGGAAAGGTGACCGGATAGGTATCTTCGTCTGTCTGGAGCTGGCCATAATCTTCGTCTATGGTGGACAGTACGGGCATATTGGCAGCGATGTGCTGCTGGATGCTGTAAAATAGTTGTTCCATGATTCTTATTTGTTTAAAATGTTAGTGATATTGGTTTCTATCAAATTCTCTATTTTCTGGTTCAGTTCACGGCTTTCACCGATAAACTGGCGTTTGGGAATTGAGGCTTTTACGTCGAGTGTTTCTTTGGTTGTCAGCGCAAGCCTTTTCCATTTCAATGCTTCTTCCGGAAGGTTCTCTTCAATGGCTTTGCGTTTCTTACCACCGGCTTTCATCCTTTTGGTGATTCCGGCTGCCTGGTAATATTGCGCCCATGCGAATTTCCTCATTTTCGGGGTTACTTGCGGGTGTGTGGTTATCTGCCCGCCATTATTGTGTAACGCTGCGTATTCCACGTCGTTTGTCACGGTGACGCTGGAGTCTCCCGGAATATATTTGATAGAGCTGAACAGGTGGTTTCTGCCGGAAAGCAGCGTACCGTATTTGGCGGAAGCTCTTTTCCCGCCTTTTTTCCGTCTTTGAACTTCCTGCCAGGGATGAAGGGAACCGTCGACAAAACCACCTTGGCGGAAGTTTTCCTGAAAATGGTCTTTTGCTGTGCGTCCTACTAGAACGGGAAGTTTCCGGTGGCGGAAATCATTCAGTTCAGCGGCTTTTTGCAGCAGTATCTGCTTAAATTCTTGAATATTCATTGTTTTATATAATTAATAATCGTATTTTTGTAATTAAACATTCAGATGATTATGAAAATGGACAGAGCAGATAGAATTGCCGCCATGCAGAAAGCCGCCAATGACTTTGCAAAAAGCAAAGAATATGATCATGCACTTTATGAAACGGACTGGAACGGGTATTCCGTATATATTGCCGCCCTTGAGTCGTCCACGTCGAGCATGTGTGGCGGTTATCCCCAGTATATTCTAGTTTCTGATATTTCCACCACACGCTGGAGTACGCTTGATGAGACAAGTGAAATACTGTCGTCACTCTGATGCCTCCCGAACAATTCCGCCAATGATATCTTCGTTGATTAGCATATTATCAACACGATAAAGACGGATACCATATTCGGTGCGGATATTCTTTTTTAGGTCTTTCCATTCCACTATTTTACCGATTTGCGGGTCGTACAGTCTCAAACCACCGTTTCCGAAACGTTCGGCCGTGATGATATGCCCTTCGATGCTTCTTCCTTTCCAGTTGAACGAAAGATGATACCGTCCTGCTTCTTTAGTCAGTTCGTCGAACTCTTTTTTCATTTCAGCAGCACTTTTCGCTTTCTCCTTGTGCAGATTGCGGTCCCAGTACTGACCGCCTGCCGTAAGTTTCTTTGGCCTTTCACCTGTCTTCGGGTCTATCCATGCCCATTCTGTTTTTGAAGACAGTTGCTGGGGGATGTTTCTCGAATCCGATTTTATTCGTATTTGGGCTTCCACATTATATCCGCGTCTGCGCAATTCATTGGCTACTACACACGATTGGCAGTTCTCCCGATAGCCTACATCTTCCTTATAATGTGGATTCCCTTTCATCCCGTTGGCTTCCTCGAATGTCATCAGTTTGCCTTGCTCCAGTTTCAATTTCTCTTCCGTACGATGCACATTCTCTATCCACTTGCGTTGCTCGTGTACATTCAGTCCTGCTGGAACGTTGGTTCCTATGGATGTTTCCAGAAACTTATTCACCGCTTCTTCCGCCCCGTCATACGCATGTTCGACGTATGGATGCGACTTGTCAAAGAGTTCCCCGGTTTGTCCCGGATTCCCTTTCAGCCCGTCAGCCGGCTTGTCATCATCGCCGCCTTCCGGAATCCCGTCCATCGGTGTACAAGGTTCGTCTGTTGACGTCAATGGGCATTTGCAGTTCCATCTGTCACCCGGGCGGTGTGATTTCCAAAACGGGTGGTCAACGGGCAATACTGTTCCCCAAAATATTTTGTGGTCTGCTCCCGGATGGATGCTGGTAGACGGCAGCCATTTCAGGTTCGGGAGAATGTCTTTTTCCCGTTCAAACTGTCTCCAGTCGGCCGCCTGGTGGGCGCGGATTACTGCGGTGTCGTATTCAGTCTTTAGCCAGTGTTCCATCTGATGTGTGGCAATGGGTTGTACTTCTTTCGACCACTGTTCAAATGGTTTTAGCTTACCTTCCGAATCCAGTAACTGTGCCGCCATATCATTCTGCGCACGATGCACCTTGAAGGCGGAGAATACCGCATTGTTATGTTTCAGTTCCTGGTAGAAATCATAGTCCGGGTCAACAGGCTGGCGTATTCCGAATCCTTTGTCAGTAGCTTCGTTCATCGCTTTCCATGTTTCGTTGAACAGGTTTTCCTCGATGTCAGTCATCGGATGGAAACTTTTGCTGTAGATATTCTTCAGTGCCTGTCTCATCACTTCATCATCGAATGAGAATCCGGATGAAGCGCTGTCTACCGCTGCGTCCCGGTAAAGCTCATTTATCACCACTCTAAAGGAGCCCCGTGGTTTCCCGCCTCCGGGGCTTTTACGAAAAAACTTTTCCACCAGTTTCTGAATCCGCCTTTCTTCTTTTCGGGAGATTTCTTTTCAGGTGGAGCGTTCCGCTTTTCTTCGTCCTCTTCTACCTCTTCGATATCATTTATTTGTGGAAGAAAAAAAGATGCTTGCGGTCGCTTTATAGTGTCTTTCTCATTTTCCGGACACTCCAGCCCCAGTTCATCGTACATCTGTTTCTTGCTGATTTCCAGTCCGAGGCTGCTTGCCTGTGTGAAAAGGTTCATCTTGGTGGTGGGGTCAATCATTTTGGGCTCCGCGAAACAGAATTCGCCACCGGATGTATTGATCCCAAGGTGCAGGAATATATCCGTCATCTCGTAGTTGAGCAGGTTCAGGATAAACTTCCGGTCACTTTGCGCGATACGTTCCTCTACTTTGCCATGCACCGTTCCGAGTGCCTGGGAACCTTTCGTTCCGGCTTCGGTGGTCAGCGTGTTTCCCAAGAACAGTTTGCTGATTTCACTGTTGCAAGTGTCTACCAGACTTTTGTACAGGTCCGAACTGCCTGTCTTGTTGCCACTTTCCACCAGGTCCATGTTGCAGCCATCGGGTAGGAACCATGACGAAGCGGAACCCTGTGCGGCATCGTTCTCTTTCAATTGCTCCAGAGCTGATTCATCATCGGGATCATACGTGTATTTACGCATCGGCATCCCGAATATTTCGGCAAACTGTGCCCAGTCGGCAGTACTGTTCCGCTTGTATATAACCCACGGTGCAGCCTTTGCAAGTTCACCCAGCGAACGGGGTTCACCGATAAACAGCAGGTCATCAAATTCATCCCAAGGGATACCGGTTATGTCATGTTGTCGCTTGAGGATAAGTTTACGTACCGGGTCGTAATGCTTGCGCGGAATAAAGATGTAATTCAGCCATCCGGTCTTTTTGTCGCGGTAGAACTGCACAAGAGTGTTACCTTGAGGTATTGCGTCGAACGCGTCACCCAGGAAACGCAGGAACCAGGGAGAACGCAACTGCTCATTGATTTTCTCATCCGGTTTTCCACCCCGCCGGTACTCGATAACAGAACAGAGTATGGCACTTTTCCGCTTGTTGATGACACTGGAAAGATGCGGGTCCATCAGGATGTCCTCAAACAGGTCATACAACTTGGCGCGTTGGGGAAAGTCGATGCTTTCGGCAGCTCTTAGAGCGTTCATATAACTGCCTATGTCGATTCCGAAGCGTCTTGTTTGTGTCAGGATAATGGTTGAGGGACGCTGTTGTCTCGGCAGGGGAATGTTTCCCCCGGTGGTTATGGTATTTCCTTTCATGTCAATAGTGGTTTATGCGTTTGGTGTTACTGTGTAACTCATAGGTTGACTTGCGCTCCGCTTTTTCCAGTTCCGGTGCCCCGTCAACGGACATGCCTTTTTTAACGGCTATCAGCCATTCCACCGCCCGGTCATATCGGTCTTTCCGCATCTGTGATAGTTTCTGCGGATTATGGATGGTGAAAATATGGTAGATGGCGATATCCAGTGCCATCATCAATACCAGTTGGTTCCGTTCGTCTCCGGTAGCGGCAAACAGTTTGTCACAATCATAATGTCCGGAGAGATAGCCGCGCATTTCGGCAATGGCACGGTCTTCGCAGATTTCAACGATGGCGTCATCGTTGCGGGTCAGTGCGTCCAGTATGTCACGATGGATACTGGCGTCATAGTCAGATAGTTCTATAAATTTGCTCATAGTCTGTATTTATTATTTTTTTGTCTGGTTGAACGCGAAGCGGAATGCCCGGGCCGTAAGACACGCATTTTGCGGTCTATAATCCTGTTTGCCCCTTCGATACAATCCGGACCGTCGGCAGGGAATTTCAAGCGCAGGGTGAAAAGTTTGAACTGGTCTGTCAGACGCTGCATGTGCGGGTTCTGTTGTTCGTTCTCATTGAAGATGAGGTTTCCTTCCCGGTTCAACGGTTCCAGGTTCGCTTCGATACGGGTGGCTTTATCCGTTTTCTTTTCCGTGTCCGGATTGATGTTCAATTCTACACGCTTTTCCTTTTTGGCTTTCCGTACAAGTGGTTTGAATACCTGCTGGAAGAAAGGGTCCTGAAGCTTGTTGTTCTCCATAAAGTTGTAGAGAGTGGTTCGCCCGTCTACGTATTCATTGAGTGATATGTACCAGTTGATGAACTCCGCATTCAGTCCCCGGTCAAGGAATCCTTTGATTACATAAAGTTTCCCGTCCAGTTTTCCGCATAGCCAGCAGCCTTTTGTCGAACTGTTTTTGGTTTTGTTCTCACCCGGTGCGGGGTCGCCATAGACTACCAGGAACTTGAATTTTTTCAAAGAGGGAATCTTGCCGTAGGTTATTTCCTTGAATATTTCACCCTCGGAAATCGGGTTGTTGAAATATTCCTTCTGTACGGCGACGGTACTTACCTTGGAGATAACCTGGTCTATCATTTCTTCCGTATTCTTTTGCGGCCAGGTGCTTTTTCCGTTTTTATCACGGATATTCACGATGTCCCAGTGGTCTGCCAGTTTCCCGGCACGGGTGATACAGCAGTCCTTGGCAATGATATTTCCGCAGAAGATGATGGTGGTGGGCACGGCTGGGTCACGGGTGAAGTAGAGCGCGTCTTCCCACCAGCGCCAGTTCTTGTCTACCGTATCCGGATTCCGGCATGCTTCGTCCGTATCAAAGTCATCCACCAGCAGACAGTCCGGACGTACGGCTTCGTTACGGCTACCGCGCGGCGCGTTTCCCGCACCTACGCCGATGAATGAAGCCCCGTTCTTCAATATGAAATTCGACTCCTTCCAGCTTCCCGGATTCACCAGATTCCCGTAGTAGGCTTTCAGACGCCCGTTCTTCTCAAAGTTCGTTTTGTAAGGTTTGAGCAGGCGTATGGCGGCATCTTCCGTAGCACTGGCCATGATAACGTTTTTCCTGCGTCCTGTCAGTACAAGGAACATTACGATAAACATGGTGACGGTACTTTTTGAAAGGCTTCGCGCCCATGAAAGCACTTCGTACCATTCGTCATTTGCCAGGCATCTTTTGATCGCCTTTTTCTGGAAGTCGGCAAATTCAGATTTGGCATACGCGAGGAAGAAGAACTTTATCCATTCTATCGGGTGAGCTTCCAGCCAGGTACGGTGTTTTTCTATTTCCGCCCGGCTCAAGTTTTCCTCTACGGGGACATCCTTATATATGTCTTCTTTGAACTCTTCCCACCTTTGAAGAGAGTCTCTGTCCGTCTGTTTCATAGGGAGTCTTTAATAAACATGTCCCACAATCCGGTGAATTCTTTCGCCTTGTTCATGTCGACAGGACGCAGCCAGTTGATGAACCGCATCCCTACGCTGATTATGTCAGCAATGCCCACGTCACTTTCCATCTTCTTGATGGCAGCCGCCAGTTTTCCCAACGTATCGGCTTCGGAAGGTGTAGCGTATCGTTTGCCCGCTTCGCGTTCCATGATGACCTTGTTTATTTCCGCTACTTGCCTGTGCAGGTTGGAGATTTGGTCTTCGCGTGTCAGCGTGATGCCGACTTTGCGCTCTTCCCACTTTTCCGCTTTGATCCATTTGGAAAGGGTCTGACGGCTGACACCTACCTTCTCGGCAATTTCCTGCTGTGTCAGGTTGTCTTTCAGATAAAGTACTCCAGCGTATTCCTTCTTCTGTGCAATGGTTAAATCTGTAGCCATAATAACTCCTTTTTATTGCAAATTTCGTCAGATAAAGAGCCCGTTGCAAGGGGCTTGAAACATGTGAATGCTATATTATTATATCATTGATGCATAAAGTTTTATCATGTTTTATATGTATTGACGCATCCGGTTCTTGCGGTTAACTTTGTCGAAAAAAGAATGGAATCCGATGAAAAGATTTTTTAATATAATACCCGGTAAGGATGCCGCCTGCATCCTGCTTTATGGAGAGATAGGCGAATATGACCGTGTACGTAGTGGTGATATCGCCCGCGAACTGATTGAGGCTGAATCCGCATCCAAGCAGATAGATGTACGCATCAACAGTATAGGCGGTGATATATTCACTGGTATGGCCATCTTCAACGCTTTTCGTCAGAGTGCGGCGGATATCACTATCTATATCGATGGTGTGGCGGCTTCTATGGGAAGCGTGATTGCAGCTTGTGGGAAACCAGTGAAGATGAGCCGTTACGCACGTCTGATGGTGCACAGCCCTTCGGGCGGTGCTTATGGAAACGCGGGCGAAATGGAGGAGACTGCCGGGATGCTGAAAAGCCTTGAAGACACTCTTTGTGAAATTTATGCTGCCAGATGTAAAAAGACAAAGGAAGAAATCCGTTCGGAGTGGTTTGACGGAAAGGACCATTGGTTCACTGCCCGACAGGCGGTGGAACTCGGACTGGTGGACGAAATATACGATGCCGATCCGGTGCCGGAAGACAGCACCCCGGAGCAGATATACAAGATATTCAATAACCGGCTGGAGAATCAGCCACAATACAGCGATAAGATGAATTTGGAAGAATTTAGAAAACGTCCGTTGTTCAAGGACTGCGCGACGGAAGAAGATGTGCTCCGTAGCGTTGCGCATCTGGAAGAGGAAGCGGCCAAGGTTCCGGAACTCCAGGGCAAGGTGACCGCATTTGAAGAGAAAGAACGGCAGGCGATTGAGGCGGAAGACAAGGCGCTGCTTGACGCGGCCGTAAAAGACGAACGGATTACTGAGGCGCAACGCCCCAAGTATGCGGCTATACTGAAAGCCGACCGCGTGAACGGAATGGCCGTTCTGAAAGACTTGAAACCTAAACGTCTGGTAACGGATGTGCTTGACGAACCGGGAAAGACGGGTGCCGGCGCATGGGAGAAACGTATGCAGGAAATACGGGACAACGCAAAGCGTTAGTCAATAGCCTGATTATTAACTGATAATTAAAAATAAATTATGGCAATTACAGGATTAAATACCACCAATTACGGTGGTGAAGTACTTGAAACTGCGTTGACGCTTGCCGCTACCAAAAACGAACTGGTAGGGCGTGGCTTGATTATGGTCATTCCGGGTGTGAGCAAAGCGATGACAATTCCTCGTTTCAGAGGTAAGAAGATGCTCCAGAAGCGGAAAGAAGACCCGCAAAAATTGGACAGCAAGGGAGATGTTGAATACAGCGAGAAGAAACTGGCTCCAAAGGATATGATGGCGTTCGCTACTTTCAACCCTCGTGCGTTTGAATATATCTGGAGACAGTACCAGCCTAAAGGTGACTTGGTATTTACCCAGCTTCCGCCGAATGTTCAGCAAATATTGTTGGGGGAAATCCTCAAGCAGGTGGAACAGGAACTGGGCTACCAGTACATCTGCGGAACCTACGAAGAAGGCAATGATGACGAAATGCTGATGGACGGCATCCTGACACAGGCAGCAAAAGACGTTGACGTCGTGAAAGTCACTACGGTGGGAACTACCATGTTGCAGCGTCTGAAAGAATTGCGTACCGCTATTCCAAGCACTTTGCGCAACAATACGAACCTGCGTATCCTGATGAGCGTGGAAGACTTCGACGAATATGACGATGAACTGACCAACCTTCCGAACAAGGGTAAGGATGCTACGGAGGTCAACTCACGCCGTTACAAAGGCATTCCTATCGAAGCATTGGCGCAATGGCCGCAAGGTTTGATGGTTGCCACTCTTTGTTCTTCCGGCACTGACGGAAACTTGTTTGCGGCTGTCAATCTTCAGGATGACGAAAATGTGATCCAGATTGACAAGTGGACGAATGCCAGCGAACTATATTTCATCAAAATGTTAATGAAGGCAGATACGAACATCGGCTTCGGTGAAGAATTCATTGCGCTGGACTGGAGAGAAAACGGTTCGTTTAAGCCGGCAGCCGTTCAGGCAGCCAGTACCAAACATGTTGACGAAACAGACGGCAATTGATAACTCATGAGAGGACTACGCAACAACAATCCGGGCAATATCCGGAACAGTAAAACGGCATGGCAGGGGGAAATAACCCCCTCTACCGACCGCAGTTTCAAACAATTCAAATCAACGGCTTACGGTTATCGTGCCATGATTAAGCTGCTTCAGAATTACTCCCGGTTGAACGGATGCCATACGCTCCGGACAATGATAAGCCGATGGGCTCCTCCGAGTGAGAATGACACCCGCAGCTACATTTCCACTGTGTCCAAACTCACAGGGATTGATCCGGACAAACGAATTAACATTGACGACAGGCGGACCATGTGTTGTCTGGCAGCTGCCATGAGCCGTGTAGAGAATGGAGTCCCGGCAGTAACGGCGGATGTGGAAGCCGGTTGGGACTTATTGTAAAATCTGATAAAACAGTGAAGGCATGTCTATAGATTTAATTATGCAGATTCTTCAATGGCTTATTCCTGTAGGTAGTGCCGGAACTGTTATAGGATGTATATTTTATAGAGACCTGCGCAAAGCACGTGAAGCCAAAGAGAAGAATGACATTTATAAGGATATGTATGACAACATCTCCGGAACATTAATCGAACTTCAGAATGAAAATAAACGATTGTATAAAGCTGTCCGGCAACTTAACCAGACTATTCAGAAGGCTACCAGTTGTCCTCATTTCGCTTCTTGTCCTATGCGTGACGAGTTGCAGAAGTCCGAACGGATTGACACGAATGCACCGTTCAGACAGCCTGCAAAGCATAAAAAGAGCCGCGCTGACCCTGATGCCTGTTCCTCCGGATACCGCGGCAATGAAGATACCGGAAGCGAAGTTAACGATGCTTCCTACGGGAGCGGGATATAGCACCCGGAGTGGCCGGGCTACTGTGAATGTGAGACGAACGGATGACGGCGATATTGAAGTGACTGCCATTTGTGACAGTCTGGCACGCCAGGTGATTATTCTGGAAGAAGAATTAACACGGATCCGTAATGAAACCGGTAAGGAAGAAAAGCCGCCGGGAGTGGTACGTGAACCTACCGGCTGGCAATGGTTTCAGATATGGACGGGAAGGATCGCCGTTATCTGTCTCATTCTAATAGTAATCAAACGGCGATTTTACAAAACTAAAAAGTAATAGAATGGAAAAAGGATATATACATGGCAGTGATATGCTGGTGGGGCTGATGCTTGAAGATGCCTTCACTCCTATGGGACACTCGAAGACATGTACGATAAGCAATAAAGCGGAAACCAAGGAGCGTGCTGTAAAGCCAACTTTGGAAACCAAGGCGGCGGCATCCAGTGCCGGCAAGTGGAAGGAAAAATCAGTAAGCGGTTTGTCTGTTGAAATCAGTTCCGAAGGTTTTAAATTTTATGGGGATGAAATGGGATACGACAAACTCCTGGAACTTTGGGAAAAGAGTGAACCCGTAACTGTACGTTATGCGCTTCGTGGTGAAGAAACAACGAAGTATCGTGAAGGAAAGTTCCTTATTACCAGTCTTGACGAGACATCGCCTTCGGATGATGATTCTACCTATACCATTTCGTTGGAAAACTCCGGTCCGGTAGCCACTAAAACAGTGGCTCCGCAAGGATAGTGTGTCATTTCTAATAGTTGAATCTTACAATGAATAAAGTAATCATTTGCGCGAAAGAATATCCCTCCCGTGTTACAATGGGGGCAATGATCGACTTCAAACATGAAACGGGCAAGGATGTAAATGAGATCGGTGCTGACATAGAACAGTTGACAATGTTCATGTATTGTTGTGTACGTAGCGCTTGCCGTGCTGATAAGGTGGATTTCCAATTGACCTTCGAGCAGTTTGCTGACGGCATCAACCTGGACGATTTCACCTCTTTTCAGAATGGAATGGCTATGGAAGAAAACGGGGCAAAAAAAAAGAAGGGGGCGAAAGTGTAACAATCGAATCTCTGTTAGGACTGGCTATGGGGTGTGTCGGGATGTGTCTGAATGATTTCTGCCGTCTCACCCCATTAGAGTTTACAGCCGTCTTTGAAGCCTGGCAACAAAAAGAAACGTATGCGGAACGCAGACAGTGGGAACAGTCACGTTTTCTGGCTTGCAGTATATTGAAACCTTACAGTAAGAAAGGGCTGGAATTGACTGACGTATGCCGGTTCTCCTGGGATGTACAGCCTGCAAAGGAAGCGGAGGAAGAGCCCAGTACACAGGAAAGGTTTGACGAAATCAAGGCTCTGTGGAATAGGGCTTGAGGTTTTTCTTCTCTTCTTCCAGTTCGTGGATGAGCTCGTCGATATCCTTCTCGGTTAATTCACACTTTTCCCTATGGAAAAGCAATAGCAACGCTCCACCTCCGAAGAATACAACTAATAAGAATCCGATAAAAGTCATAGGCTCATTACTTTAACTACGCAAATATATGGAAAAAGTTTCATTTGACATCGTTTTGAACCTGAAAAATAATATTTCAGGTGCATTGGCCAACGTTAGAAAAATGTTTGATGGCGTTGATAAATCGGCGAAGTCAGTATGTTCGACAACCGCCCGGTTCGGAAGTCTCTGCAGCAAATTGAAAATGCCTGACGTCAACGCTTTGCTTGGAGTGACGGAACGCCTTAGCAGTAGTTTTAGTGAATTGTCTCAAGGAGGTATGTCCTTCGGACAGTCTATGGCTGACCTTAGTTCTATTACCGGTATTCTTGGTGATGACCTTGAAGCACTGAGGGAGAATGCCCGTAAACTCGGAAAAGATTCCGGTCTCGGAGCTGATACGGCCGCCCGTGCATATTCGATTCTTGCCAGCCAGATAGATGTTGCCACAATCGGTATGTCCGGTTTGAACAACTTGCAGGCAAAGAGCGTGACGTTGGCGCAAGCCTCAGGAATGACCATTGATGCAGCCGCCACATCTCTGGCAGGTACGATCAACCAGTTCGGATTATCGGCCAATGAGGCGGAACGGGTTATCAATGTGCTGGCGGCGGGAAGTAAATATGGGGCGGCCGAAATCGGGGAGCTTTCACAAAGCTTTAAGGTAGTAGGTTCAGCCGCTTCCGCCATGGGCCTGACAGTGGAGCAGAGTGCAGGAGCGCTTGAAGTACTGTCCAAAGCCAACCTGAAAGGCAGCGAAGCCGGAACCGCCTTGAGAAACATCATCCTGAAATTGAATACGGAATTGGGGGTTGACCTGAGCAAAACATCCCTTTCTTCCGCCCTAGATGCCCTTAAACCGAAGTTGACGGATGCCGCTTATTTGAGTAAACTTTTCGGTATGGAGAATATTGCCGCCGCCCAGTATCTGATTCAGAATGCAACAGCTGTTGATGAAATGACTCATAAACTGACCGGAACCAACGTTGCGCAGGAACAGGCGGCTATACGGACGGAAACCAATGCGCACAAGCTGGAAGTGATGCGCGCGAAGGTAGACGACCTGAAAATCAGTATCTCCAATACGCTGGGAGGATTCTCTGCCTACGCGGCTGTATTAAGTGAAAACTCCCTGTTGCTCATGTCAATGTTCCTTAGTGCTAAGGAAGTCATTGGAGCGCTGAACAAAGTCGGAATAGCCGGTAAAGTTGCCACTGTAGTCCAATTATCTTATAACGGGGCTGTGAACCTGGGCAAGCGCGCCCTCTATGTATACCAGATACAGGTGCTTGCTGCCCGTGCGGCAATAGTCTCCACCACAGGTGCCACAAAGTTGATGAATATAGCAATCGCAGCCAGTCCGTATGTGCTTGCCGCTGTCGCTGCCGTTGCTTTGGGCGCTGCCATTTATAAAATAGCCACACGCAGCAGTGAAGCGGAGAAGGCTCAGAACAAGTTAAATGAGGCAATGTCTGGCATGCAGAAAGAAGTCACGACGGAACGTCTGAAACTGGATGCGCTATTCGCTCCGTTGTTGAATGCGAAGAAGGGAACGGATGAATGGAAACGTGCCCGTGACCGCATACAGGAAACCTATGGCGATTACTTGCAACGATTGGGCATTGAAGAAATTAAGGTAGATAATGCGCGCAAGGCGTATGATTTGCTGTCTGAAGCGATCATCAATACAGCACGAGCTCGTGCCGGGGAAAAAGCATTAACTTCTGCGGGGGACTCATTAGCCGGTAAAGAAAGCGAGATGCTGACTAAAATGCGTAGCGTGCTCACTCAAAAGTTTGGTGAGGAAACCGGTGCACGAGTATTTGATGGCATAGCTAACAGCATTCGTAAAGGCGAGAAGGAAATACCTGAACGGTGGGCGAAATTTATTAAGAAACTGGATGTAATAGAAGTGTATGGACAGGCGGGGAAAGTTAATACAACTAATCCGGTCATGACGTATGTTAATGGAATCAAACAGGCAAGGGCTGACTATGAGAAAGAATATAACCGCATTGTTTCTGTATTCGGCAAAACTATTCCTGAACCTAAAGTTTCTCAGAAAACGGTAAAGGGAGAAGGGGATAAGAAAAATGACAACCTAAAGCAAGAGTCTCTTACTCTGTCTGATATCAAGAAGAAAATAGAAGAACTCCAAGCCGCGCAACAAACGGCATCGGACGAGGAGGGCCGTAACATACAGGTTCAGATCAATCAGCTAGAGACCCTTAAAAAGGCTAAAGAAAAAGCGATGGGTATCGGAGGCGACCCAGCTTTTATAAGTGGCAGTATTGATGCCATGAAAACTGAACTGTCTAAATATGAAAAAGAACTGTCCGCTAAGCCTGTCGGACAAGCCTCCATAGAGTTACAAGTTAAGATTGACAGGTTGAAGAGTCAAATCGAAGGCGTAAAAATATGGATTGAGAAGGAGGCTTTTAAGAGTACTCATGGTGAGATTAATGTAGGTGTGGTTCCTGCTTCCGATGCCGGACGTACGCTTGGAAAAATGGCGGAAGATTTTCAGAATGAAGAGAATAACAAACATCCCAAGCAGCAGCCGGACATACTAACACATGACTACATCAAGAAAATGAAACTCCCTGAATTTGATATGCCAAAGTTGGAACCTAAGAAGTCCGGTTTTGAACAATGGAACGAAGCTGTTGACAAAGCATATCAGAAGAATCAGGATATGGTTGAAAGTATGGGAGCGGTGGGCAGTGCAATGGGCAGTATAGGTCAAGCTGTCGGAGGAGCTGCGGGAGAATGGCTGAACTGGGCAGGAAATGTTGTCCAGTCCATAGGGGCTGTTATTCCACAGATACTGGCATTAATAGGCGTACAACGACAGGAAGTGACAGCCAATACCGCACAAGCCGGTTCCGGTGCTGCAGCAGCTACATCAAGTATCCCTATTGTCGGTCCTATTCTGGCGGTGGCTGCTGTGGCGAGTGTGTTGGCTGCTTTGGCGAGTTTACCCAAATTTGCAAACGGTGGACTGGCATACGGTCCCACAATGGGGATTTTCGGTGAATATTCCGGTGCCCGGAACAATCCGGAAGTAGTTGCACCACTCAACAAACTCCGCCAATTGATTCAACCTTCCGGTGGTATGGGTGGAATTGTAGAATTCAAGATAGATGGCAGAATGCTTCGTGGTGTTTTAAATAAGGTAGACCGATATAATCAACGTACAAGATAAGACAATGGAAAAGCAATTAAGATATCAGGGGGAGTTCTTCAGTGTGGCAGGTGTACTGTGGCGTGTTGAGATATGGCAGGATGCGGATGTTCCTTATCCGGCTGTTGCGGAACTTCGTTTTCCGGCAGAAACCCCGTTGGTATTCGAATGGGCGGAAACTGATAAACTGGAGCCGGTGCAGGGCAGTGCCGCAACCTTGGAAATAGTCAGCAAGGTAAACCGGCAATATAAAGACCTGTATACTGTTGAAGCAGGAAGTATCCGCATGGATGCATATCGGGATGATGTGTTGTACTGGAGCGGTACGTTGGATACAGAAGCTTATGAAGAACCGTTCTCTTATGAAAATGAATATGAGGTGAAGCTGACGTTCAGTGACTTTTCCTTGCTTGACCGGATGAATTTCTCTTTGAGGGGGACACGTTCGATAAGTGTCTTGATTGATAACTTTATTGCTGAGACTAAAATAAATAACCGGGGGATTGAAAGATACATATCAACTACTTGTAGCTCGGTTTCCGGTGAAATGTTGGATAATGTAGGAATCAGTTGTGAGAACTTTTATGATGAGGAGGGAGTGCCGTTGACGATGCGCGAAGTGCTTGACGAAATTCTTCGTCCGTTTGCTCTACGTCTGATCCAGCGTGAAGGAAAACTGTTTATCTATGATTTGAATGCCGTACAAGCAGAATTTAAACCCGAACAAATTCGCTGGGAAAGTGATGACGCAGTATTGGGAGTCGACAAGACATATAAGAATGTGACTCTTACTTTCAGTCCTTATCCTCAAAAGAAACTTTATTCTACTACATTGACAGAAAAAATGCTTGATGAAGGAGCGGAACGGTATTATGTAGCCAAGGATCTAAGCAAAAGTCCGTTTGTGGATAATAATATCGGCTTTATGATTGACCTTAAAAAAACAACCGGGGTAAGTGAAGAACTGGAGATAAGACCTGACAAGGCTTTACTTTTCAGGATTATTCCTGTCTTTTCCGGGAGTGAGGCCTTCGGAATAGCATCACGCATCAGGGATGTATATAAGATGCCGCTTTTGGGAACTGAAACTCCCATAGATACCTCCGGAAGTGATTATGGAGCACCGTGGCTTTTTAAAGTACGGCGTACTTTGTCATTACCGGAAACACGTGTTGTTTTTAATTATTCTTCTCCAGGTGTAATTCTGGATGGAAAATCCTGTTTGACTGATATAATGCTGCGATTAAAAGTCGAAGCGATGATTGATGGCAGATATAACCCTTTTGAAGAAGCGACGGCATTAAACGGAAAAAGTGCCTATGAGAAAATGCAGGATATCAAGGAATATAATATATCATATATCTTGCGGATTATTGATACGGACGGAAATATAAAGATGCATTATGAAAATAGGGTATATGACAAAGAATCAGAGGAGGAAGGATTTTTCCGGCATTATAAAGAGATAAACGGTAAATGGGTGGATGGAGATGTAGAATATGGTACTCCTAAAATGACTTCTCTAAGGTATTATGACAGTGGTGGATATACAGGTTGGAGGGGTGGCTGGCAAATGAATCGGGTTGGATATCTGCGCTCGTATATTCCGCGTACAGCATCAGGGGAAGGTGATCTTATCCCTATTCCTCCCGGAAACCAAGGATGTACACTGGAACTGACAATTATAAGTTGTTTCGCCCGCGTGGTTAATCCACATAAACATAACGGTCTTACAACTGACTCGCATACCATTCCACGCTGGGTTTTGTTCAAAATTCCGGAATTGACTCTGGTCAATCAATACGGAAAAGAAGTGGTTGGTAATGATATTGAATATAAAACATGGCTCAATTCTTCTGCAAAAGAAGAAAAGAAGATTGAAACGATTGTGGGAACACCATGTACCTCCACAAATTTCGGAATGGGAATGTTGTTGGATGTATCTAGCCGTACAACGTTACAGATATTTACCCGTGCCGGAGTATCCGCATCATTGGAAAAGCTGTTGATTGGCACTTGGTACAGTAACTATAACAGACGCATGAATATGCTCTCCGGCACAGTCCGCTTATTAAACAGGTTCGGTACATATACGGATGTTAGCGAACCCGGCACATATTTAATGGTAGGGGATGTTCAGGACGTACGTGAAGATGAAAGTAATGTGAAATTGGCGGAGATAACTCCGGATAATTTCGAGGGAATAGAGTACGAATAAACAAACTGCTTGCAATGAAAGAAAAATATAATATTGTCATATCAGAACGTCAAGCCGTCCCACGCAGTAAAAGAATGCGTGAAAAGGGACAATCTGCCTCTTCTGCAGCTGTACTGGTATCTGGAGCAAGTGAAGGAAATTCTTCCTGTGATAGACATACTCATACAAACCTTCCTGCTCTTGAACGTATCGGTTTTGACGAGGGAGATGACAAATATTTGATGGTGCGTGTTGGTACTGTCGATGATGAAACAGGTGAGTTGATTGTTACTCATGAGAAAGTAAAAGCAGGCTATGCGGATAAGGCCCACGAATTGGATGAAGACAGTCCGATGAATGAGAAATTTCTTCGTAAGGACCAACCTGATAGTACCGATTTTCTATTAAGAGCTAATGGCGGTCTCATTGTTCGTTCGGATGCTAATAAAGAATTATCCAGCGATTTAGCAGAATCAGCAAAAGAAAATCCCGAAAATAAAAGTGTTATGATAACATCATTAATGGAATTACCTAAATCTGGCAGACTTGGCTCCAGCTCTTTAGGCGAAATGGACAATACGGACGAATCATTTGATTCGGTCCCGGACGGCAACTACATGATGCAAAAACGTGCCGGCGTATATTATCCCGTGAAAGCGGCCGCAGCCGGCGGAGGAACAAAGCTCACGCTTGCTTTTGTCACCCCGTCCAACATGACTGCGGTTCATGGTAAGGAGACACTGATCAAGTACACATACTCATCTACCTTGTCCGGAGAGGAAACCGGTGAAGGCATCGCAACCTATACTTTGAACAACAAGCAGGTAGCTTCTGAAACAATCAACCAGGGCGAAGTCTCATTCAATATAGGCAAGTACCTGGCATTAGGGGATAATATCCTTGTCGTTCAAGTTACCGACAGTTACGGAGCCACCCGCAAGCTGACATTCAAGATCAGTGCGGTAAGCATTTCCATTACTTCTACTTTCGATGATTCAAAGGCATATACCGGAGCGGTCTCATTTCCATATACCCCAATGGGTGCGGTCGAGAAAACAATTCATTTTCTTGTAGATGGTAAGGAAACAGGTACTTACATCACCTCTGTGTCCAACCGGCAGCAGACATATTCAATCCCGTCACAGGCGCATGGCCCACATACGCTCGACGTCTATGCGACTGCAACGATCAACGAGACAGAAGTAGAGAGTGAACATCTACGCTATGACATTATCAGCATTGTATCCGGCAACAACACGCCGGTTATCGCGTCTTCCTTCAGGACTGCCGAAGTAGAACAGTTCGGCACACTCCTGATCCCCTACATCGTCTATAATCCGGTTACTACAACAAGCGATATCACCCTGTCAGCTAATGGAACCGTGATCAGCGAGCAAACGATAGACCGTACCCGACAGACGTGGAGTTACCGGGCAGAAACGCCCGGAGACCTGGAGCTGAAAATAGCGTGCGGATCTGTGTGCAAAACATTCAACCTGACGGTTACGGAATCAGAGATAAATGTTCATCCGGAAGAAGCGGATTTGAACCTCTTCCTCACTTCCGTAAACAGGAGTAATAATGAAGAAGGGAAAAATGTCTGGAACTACGGAGAGATCTTCGCTATACTTACCGCATTCAATTATGCGACGAACGGCTGGATCAAGACGATTGACGGATTCGTAGCTCTTCGTGTTAATGGCGATGCCCGTGTAACCGTCCCCTACAACTCCTTTGCCGACGACTTCCGTTCTACCGGTAAAACGATCGAGTTTGAGTTTGAAACAAGAGACGTTACCGACTATGACGCAGTCATCCTCAGCTGCATGAATGCCGGCATCGGACTTGAAGTAACCGCACAAAAAGCTATATTCAGATCAGAACAGAGTGTAGTTGAGACGCAATTCAAGGAGGATGAACGGGTACGCATTTCTTTCGTTGTTGAGAAGAAAGCGGAGAACCGGCTGATCTTCGTGTACATAAACGGTGAGATCTGCGGACTGATTCAGTATCCGGAACAGGACAACTTCACCCAGCCCAATCCGGTTGGAATCTCAATCGGTAGCGGTGACTGTACCGCAGATATCTTTAATATACGTGTCTACGACAATGCCCTGAACCGTTATCAGCTTCTCGACAATTACATAGCCGACATGGACAACCTTGAACTGAAGCGCAAACTGTATGCCCGGAATAACATTTATGATGACTATGGGAATCTCAGCTATGAGAAGCTGGCGGATAAGAACATCTCGTTCACCATTATCGGTGAGCTTCCGACTTTCAAGGGAGACAAGAAAATCGTTACTCTTGTCTATGAGGACAGGGAGCATCCGGAACGCAGCTGGACAGCACCCGGTACAGAGATTGACGTACAGGGAACTTCTTCGCAATGGTATCCTCGAAAGAACTTCAAGACAAAATGCAGGCAGGGATTCACCATGACCGTTACCGGAGAGCATGTCGATAAGGTGGCAATCTTTGAAGGTGAAATTCCTGTGAGTGTATTCTGCTTCAAGGCGGACTTCGCAGAATCAAGTGGTGTACATAACACCGGTATGGCCCGTTTGATCGACTACATCTTGCGTGGCATGGGATTTCTGACTGAGGCACAGAAGGCGGATCACCGTGTCCGGACAACAGTCAACGGTCGCCCGTCAGTGATGTGGCATCAGATATCGGAAGATGCCGAGAAAACGTCACTGGGTAAATACAACTTCAATAACGACAAGTCAACGAATGAGACATTCGGTTTCAAAGTCGGCTGTGAAAGTTGGGAAATACTTAATAACACTTCCTACCGGGTACTCTTCAAGAGATCCGACTATATAACCGTCGATTCCGAAGGCAACGTAGAATGGCTGAAAGACTTCGAAGCCCGTTATCCGGACGGAAACGAAGACTACACAAATCTGAAACGCCTGACTGACTGGCTTGTCTCCGTAAAGGATAACCCGACAAAGTTCAGGGAAGAAGCGGCTCAGTACCTGGATATGGACTTCATGCTATCATACTACACGATAACAGAGTTCTTCGCCATGGTCGACCAGCGTGCCAAGAATATGTTCCTGACTACCTTTGACGGCATCCACTGGATCTGCATCTTCTACGATAATGATACCTGCTGTGGGCTTAACAACGAGGCTGTAAACGCATTTGACTACACTGTCGAGTATCACGATAAAATCGGCAACAAAGACGTATGGAACGGTGCAGAATCCACGCTTTGGAATAATATAGAGCAAGCATACCCGAAGGAAATTGCGGAGATGTATGCCGAAATGCGCTCTAAAAAACTGCTCACCTACGACGAATGTATCCGGTTCCTCGATACCGAACAGGGAGATGCATGGTCCGAAGCAGTCTATAACGAAGATAGCTGGTTCAAGTATGTGCGTCCGCTTCTTGATGAAGGCAACGGTTCATATCTGTATGCAGCTCAAGGAAGTCGTAAGATGCACCGTCGCTGGTGGTTATACAATCGCTTCAAGTACATGGACTCAAAGTACATTGCCGGTGACTATAAGAACGATTTCGCAACCATGCGTCTCTATACCCCGTCAGAATGGGAAGGAGTAGAACCGAATGCGGATCTGACGATTACATCTTATACCGGGCAATATATGAACGTTCAATACGGATCATATACGGTCGGCGCACGGTCACAGAAAAATGTGCCGGTACAGATTAAAGCGCCGGCTATCCAGTTTAACGATACCGAAACAATCATATTCGGTGCAGGACAGGTCAGCTCTTTGGGCGATTTATCTGCTCTCTATCCCGGTACCGTGGATGTTGCTAAAATGACTAAACTCGTAGAACTGATTATTGGTTCAGGAGTAGAAGGATATCAGAATACCAACATGGAAGTCTTATCCGTTGGTGCTAACAATCTGCTCAGGAAGCTAGATATCCGCAACTGCCCGAACTTGAAGCAGGCTATTGATATTAACAAGTGTACCAACATCCGTGAAGTGTGGGCTGAAGGAACCGGAACAACGGCTGTAGTATTGCCCGAAGGCGGTAACTTGACGTTGCTTCATCTTCCTGATACAATCACGAACCTGACTGTCCGGAATCAATCAGAATTGACTGATGCAGGATTGGTACTTGCAGGCGTGCAGAATCTGTCAACTATCCGCTGGGAGAATACCAACAAGGCTAATGTCTTGTCTGTCATTGGCAGATGCTTCGCGCTTGATGATCCGAAGCTGGAACGTGTACGCCTGCTTGGTGTGGACTGGAATCTGACAACACTTGATACGGTTACCAAGTTAATCAAGCTGAAAGGTCTCGATGAAAACGGGAATAACACGGATAAGGCTATTGTAAGCGGAAAATGCCATGTCTCTGTAGCTTCACAGGCCCAATTAGCGAAAGTCAATGCGGCATTCCCGGAATTAGTGGTCACATACGGGCAACTGAAGCCGACACCGACAACGACGTTCACATTCTCGTCTTCTCAGAGAAAGACATTGACAAACCCTATATTCACGTGTAATGTAGAATTTGAAAAGGTCAGTGATACTCAATATAAGGTTGCGGTAGAAGACGGCACTTCCGTTGAATTTACATACCAGACGGATAACCATGAGGCGTTGACAAAGACTTATGTGACTGCCGGAACTCGTACACAGGATTACACGGTAACCTATATCCCGGTTCGCACAATCAGGGTGAAAGTATATAACCAGTCCACATACGTTTCCGGTGCGACAGTCACGATTGACGGGAAGTCATATACTTCCGATGCAGACGGTTATGTCATTTTACCTCGCAGTGGTGCAGCTATTTCCGGAACTGTATCAGCTTACGGGTATGGCGGTAACACCTTCTCTTTCGGTACGATTATAAATGATACTACGAATACGATCGAAATCTATGATGTTGTTGATGTTAAGTTCGTCGTGAAATATGGCTCTATTCTTATCGAAGGGGCTACTGTTAAATCAGGATCACAGACAGCCGTCACAAACCAATACGGGGAATGTACACTGTCTTTAGGGAAAGGGAGTTACGATTATACTGTTAATCATCCTAACTATTATGATTACTCCGGAACAATAACAGTAGGAACATCTGCAATGACGATAAATGTATCCCTTGAACTCGATATTGAAACATTAAAACCTGCCGAAAATGGTAATATTCAGATGTTGCTGCGAGGAACGTCAGCATCAATCTCCATAACATCTACAGAAGACAATTACGTGATAGACTGGGGCGACGGAAGTACTGAGCAGGCATCAGGCACAGGGAGTAAAACGTACAGTCACACATATACAGATAATAGCTTATTCCAAGTGGAGGTAAGTAATCATACAGGAATTACATCTTGTATAGGTTCAACGTCCTGCCTTATAGCTTATTGGAGCATTGGAAATAGTGCTGTGAAAGATATAACTTTTTCAGGTTATTCTAAACTAAAATATTTTGGTAATGTATTTAAAAATGATTCAGACAGGACAAATGCAAATAGCTTGTTAAGCTATTGCTCCAGCTTAACTTCTGTTGACCTCACACCATTGGCCGGTTGGACGAATGTGACAGATGCAAGTTATATGTTTAAAAATTGCTCCGGCTTAACCTCCGTCGATCTCACATCATTGGCCGGTTGGACGAATGTGACAAAAGCAGATAACTTGTTAAGCTATTGCTCCGGCTTAACCTCCGTCGATCTCACACCATTGGCTGGTTGGACGAATGTGACAAAAGCAAGTAACTTGTTATACCGTTGCTCCGGCTTAACTTCTGTTGACCTCACACCATTGGCCGGTTGGACGAATGTGACAGATGCAAGTTATATGTTTTACTATTGCTCCAGCTTAACCTCCGTCGACCTCACACCATTGGCCGGTTGGACGAATGTGACAAAAGCAAATAACTTGTTAAGCTATTGCTCCGGCTTAACCTCCGTCGACCTCACACCATTGGCCGGTTGGACGAATGTGACAGATGCAGGTTATATGTTTTACAATTGCTCCGGCTTAACCTCCGTCGATCTCACATCATTGGCCGGTTGGACGAATGTGACAAATGCAAGTTATATGTTTTACAATTGCTCCATCTTAACCTCTGTTGACCTCACACCGCTAGCAGGCTGGACGAAAATGATATCAAACTTGAGTTTGATATCATCGTGCAGTAAACTGACATTCATATCGGTACTTGCCGATATCCCATTTACACTATCATCCAGTAGTTCACTGACTAATGGTAACAGCTGTCCTATCTACGTTCCGGATTCAGCAGTTGATGCCTATAAGTCAGCCACCAACTGGTCTGCCTATTCATCACGTATCAAACCAATATCCGAGAAACAATGAAAACAGACGAATTAAACAACAGGCATATAATAGCGGAAGAAGGCAAAGTATTCCGCCGTATCTCTGACGGTCAACTGTTCGAGAATGAGATCTACCTCGGATACGCCTACTACATAGCAGGTGAACTGTTGGCAGAACCGCTCTTGGAACTACCTGAGCACTATGAGGAGATAGATGATCCGGTTGACGAAGAAACTGTCCTCATCGACGAAGATACACCGCTAGAGGATGAGAATACAGATATTGAAGAGACTGAAGCCACGAAGGATGAACCGATCCCTGATGTAGAACCTAAAAAAAGAATTACCGTTGCCGATTACCACAGGCTGGAAAAGCAAGTGGCACTCCTAATGCAAATGATAGGAGGTGTAGAATAATGGCAGGATTAATCAATACCGGCATCTGGGGGTTTATATCCTCAGCCAAAGCGACCGGCAGGAAGATCCTGAATGCTGCCGGCGAAGAGATTGACGAATGGGCCAGCACATTTGTATCCGGCTTATCGGGCTGGATAATCGACAAACTCGGCAATGCGGAATTTAAATCAGTATTCGTCCGTGACAAGCTTATTACAAACGAGTTTGTATACAACCGCATCCGCGTGACGGAAGACGAAGAGATAATCTCCAATAGTATCAAGATAGCCTCTTACTTTGACAACGAAGACGGGACATTTACCGTTTATCCCGATCTTCGTGAAGGAGACATCAATCCTTTAGCCGAAAATGACCTGCTAATGGGCTATTATCATAACCCTGCTAATGGCGGTGTTATTTATGCCGTGCAAAAATTCACGGCAGTCAGTGATCCGTCAAGAGAAGACCAGTCAATTCTTCTTGAACCTGAAGATAATGCTATACCTTACCGGCACATGATTGTTGTACGTGTAGGTAATCTTATTGATGAAGATCGTCAATCCTTCATCCGTATCTCCTCAAGAACGAATTGCCAATATTTCTATGACGGAATAGATAGTTGGGCAGCTTATGACAATCCGGATAATGTGAAGTGTACGCTCGGTCATGCGGACATCGGTTTAATTCCCGCATGGGCAAAAGATGCTGTAGGAAGTGTGAGACGCTGGTTCGGCTTGATCGCAGACGGAGTGATCATTCGTGGTACATTCATCCTGCACAATGACAAGACAATCGAAGACGAGTTGAATAATCGTGAGACTCAGATACGTGGTGACTTCGAAATCCGGGAGGACGGGATCACTGGCAAATGGCAGGAAGTCATCAAGTACGCGAAGGATGCTTCTGATTCGGCCGGTGCCGCCGCCGGATCTGCCGGTGTTGCCGGAGAGTACGAAAAGTCAGTCAGGGAACTCTCTTCTGAGTTTAATGTCAATTACGGGAAGCTATCCGCTGAGTTTACCGAAAAAGTAACGAAAGAAACCGGGGACTCACTGGGTGCTATTACATCGGCAACAGAACAGGCAACCGGCACTCTTCAACTCACAGCCAAGGACTTTGTACTCGCATTCACCGATCTGGTAGAAACCAAGACACAAGAAGCTACCGGGGAAATCGATGATGCTGTCGAAATCCATAAGTCTGAACTAAACCGAACGGCACAGGGATTGACTGATAAGTTCAAGGAAACCGTCACCGATGCGGAGGGAGATATCATTAAAGAAATCGGTACCCAGGTTACTCAGAACGCCAGACAATGGAAAGTGGAGGTCATGGGTGAAGACAAGGACGGTAATCCCAACACGATTCTTGCTGCTATCAATGCCGATGAATCAGGAATTAAGATAGAAGGTGAACGTGTCCAGATTAGCGGCCAACTTTTAGTTGAAGCCATCATGACCACCGGTATAAACATTGATGATAAATTCATTGTATCGGTAGAGAATGGGAAAGCGAAAGTCACCATGAAAGGTGAAATCTATGCTGATAGCGGAACATTCTCCGGATTCTTGAAAATACCATTTAAAACTTTTAAAGAAGGAGCTATCCCAAATGCTGCTACCGGAGAATATACCGTATCTGACTATTTCAATCTTGAAGCAAAAGGGGAAGATACAGCTACTCGTCTAATTCTCAATTTACCTACTGATGAAAAGTATATTGGTACGGTCCTTACCGTCTATGATAATCCTGTAAAAACAAGAATAGCCCCTATCGTCGAGATTAAAGGAAGGATGTATCACCCTTTAAATGTCGATGTTTACGGACTAAAATTAGTAACAAAAATAGAAACAGGTAAAGGAGGAGTAATACAGTTTATCGGAGTTAGTCGCTACGATGGATGCGTATGGTATGTTATTACTGACAGTCTGGGAGAAAGTACCAGGACATAAATAATACATTATTAATCATTAAAAAATAGAACTTATGAAAAAGGTCTTTTATGAATCATGGATCGCAGCATCTGCTTGGATGCACTTCTATTAAAAAGAAAGCCGTCCTGCACATCACGAAGTTACTATTAAATAAAAATTGAAAATACACATTTCGTTTTATGTTAACGAGATTGAAAACTATTCAAATCGATTTGTGATAACTTCGCAAATCGTTTTGCCGTTTATAGTTTCGTAGATATATTCAGCTAAGTCTTTTAGTTTTTTAGAGCATCTGACGTGTACTTCCCCTCTTTCGAATTTGTGCAAATAAACAGTGAGAAGTTCCGTTTCATCTCCGGTTAATCCTGTCCTGTTTTCGAGCTCCTCCCAACTGATGATTTCCCCTTTCACATGTCTTCTAGTGTTCTTTTTCCGTTTTTGGACCTTCTTTTTTACTTGTACTTTTTTCTCTTGTTGATTTGTTTTTTTCTTTGCCATAGTTTGCTAATTTTTGCAATGGTTAAATAAATAAATAATAAATTATACTTTGGCAAGCGTGCAACGAACCTGCAAAAAGATTTGTTTTTTTGCTGCATGCCAAATGGTATATATTATAAAATAACTAGTGATGCAAATGATGAGTAAAAATGGATTTAGCCGGTGTGGAGAGATCTACATCGGTCGTTTGCGAAAGGAAGGGCGTTATTCTACGGCGCATGTCTACAAAAATGCCCTCCTTTCTTTCAGCCTGTTCTGCGGCACGTTCAATGTGTCGTTCAGGCAAGTAACCCGGGAACGTTTACGACGTTACGGACAGTATCTTTATGAATGTGGGTTGAAGCCCAACACCGTTTCCACGTATATGCGTATGCTTCGCAGTATCTACAACCGGGGAGTGGAAGCGGGTAGTGCTCCTTACATCCCCCGCCTGTTTCACGATGTCTATACGGGTGTGGATGTTCGTCAGAAGAAGGCCCTTCCTGTTGCCGAGTTGCGGAAGCTGCTTTATGAAGACCCCCAATCGGAACGTTTACGCCATACACAGGCTATTGCCGCTCTGATGTTCCAGTTTTGCGGAATGTCGTTTGCCGACTTGGCTCATTTGGAAAAGTCAGCTTTGGACCGGAACGTGTTGCGGTACAACCGTGTCAAGACGAAAACTCCGATCAGTGTGGAAGTGCTGGATACCGCGAAGGAGATGATTCACCGGCTTCGCAACAGTCAGCCTTCCCGCCCTGATTGTCCGGACTATCTGTTTGATATCCTGTCCGGTGATAAGAAACGTAAGGATGAAGGAGCTTACCGTGAATACCAGAGTGCTCTTCGTCGATTTAATAATTGTTTGAAGGATCTGGCTCGGGCTCTCCGTTTGAATTCTCCTGTCACTTCCTACACGCTCCGTCATTCTTGGGCAACGACAGCCAAGTATCGCGGAGTGCCGATTGAAATGATTAGTGAATCATTGGGACACAAATCTATAAAAACCACACAAATCTACCTGAAAGGCTTCGAGCTTAAAGAACGTACAGAGGTAAATAAAGGGAATTTATCTTACATACAGAATTGTTATGTAGGTAAATAAAAAGATGTAATGAGTTAATAATCAGAATTAAAGTGTATCTGTTACTTCTTAGGTAACAGAATTAAATTTGACGCAAAGATAGACATATTTTAAGATAGTAAACAAATATTTTCCCATTTTTTTTCGTTTTATCTGAAACATAGGGCAAAAAAGTATTTGAACATGAAATCTCTTTTTTCATGCTCAATGATTTTTTATTGCCCGAAATCAAGAAATCTTCTCGTTGAATATCAGGCCCCCCTCTTTTACACCCTGTATATCAGTGTAATTTCCCTTTTTCATTGTTGTGTGTGTCTTGTGTATATACTGCCTGTTACCTAAGAAGTAACAGATATACATGGGGTAAAAAAATATGATTTTAACGAAACAAAAATCAGCAAATGCTGGGCCTAGTAATGGGACAGGGGAAGGCGTAGCATACTCAAAACGTTGGTATGTCGCTTTGGTTCGCATGCATCACGAGAAGAAAGTAGCCGAGCGTTTAAATAAAATGGGGATTGAGAATTTCGTTCCGGTTCAGCAGGAACTTCATCAATGGAGTGACCGACGCAAGATGGTCGAGTCTGTATTGCTTCCAATGATGGTATTCGTACACGTTGATGCAAAAGAACGTAAAGAAGTTCTTTCCTTTTCTACAGTAAGTCGGTATATGGTAATGCGAGGTGAGAGCAGTCCGACTATCATTCCTGATGAGCAGATGGCTCGTTTCCGATTTATGCTTGATTATTCAAAAGATGTCATTTCCATGAACAGTGCTCCCTTGGCACGTGGTGAAAAAGTTCGCGTCATTAAAGGTCCTTTAACCGGACTTGTGGGTGAACTTGTTACAGTAGACGGCAAAAGCAAGATAGCTGTTAGGCTTAATATGTTAGGATGTGCTTGTGCTGATATGCCGGTAGGATATGTAGAACCGGTTAGATTTTGAATATGTACTTGTATTTCTGATACATTATTTTATTCATTTATACTACAATGGAAAAAACATTGAAGGGCATAGTACAATATGCTCGTAAAAACTATTTCAGCTATTGGGTTATTTTAGGTATTGATACGGCACTGTCTGTTTTATGTTCATTGGTCGCTTATGCCGTAATTCACTATATGGCACATGTTCCGATAAGTGACTGGATGCTTTGCAAATTTATTTGCGTCTCTTTAGTGTCAAGTGTTGCAGGGGCATTAATATTCCACACTTATCGTAATACAATTCGTTTTTCACAGGCACGTGAACTTTGGCGTGTCATGTGTGCCGTCCTATTCAAGGTAGCCTGTCTGGTGGCTATTTCTTATTGGGTTATTTATGAGACTGAATTGCCGGATAATTATAGGATATCTTATCTCTTGTTTGATGGTTTATTGACTTTGGCGACACTGACAGCCTTCCGTGTATCACTGATAATTGTCTATGACCTGTTGCTGGATTGGGTGAATAAGAAGAATACCCGCATTCTTATTTATGGTATTGACGAAAAGAGTGTGGCCTTAAAATTCCGTCTCCGCGACAGTGCACATTATAAAGTTGCAGGTTTCTACACTTACGGTAAAAACAACAGTAGACGTCGTCTGACAGACCTTCCTATCTATTATTTTGAAACAGAAGAAGACTTTAATCGTGTCATAAAAAAACATGGTATTCATGGTATTCTGTTTTCCTGTTATGAAGATACCCGTCTGGAGGAGAACCGCCTTTTAGAGTATTGTAAAAGTAATGCTGTCAAGACTTTTATTGCTCCTACTATCAGTGAAGCGGATTCTGACGGGAACTTTCATCAGTGGATACGTCCTATTAAAATTGAAGATTTATTGGGACGTGCTGAAATCAATATAAACCTTAGTCAGGTCGCAGAAGAATTCAGAGGAAAAGTTGTATTAGTGACCGGTGCTGCAGGTAGTATCGGTAGCGAGCTTTGCCGTCAATTGGTGCAAATGGGTATTCAAAAACTCATCATGTTTGACTCTGCAGAGACTCCTTTGCATAATGTCCGTTTGGAATTTGAGAAAAATTATCCTGCTATCGATTTTGTTCCGGTGATTGGTGATGTACGTGTGAAAGAACGTGTGCGTATGGTATTCGAACTTTATCATCCTCAAATTGTCTTCCACGCCGCTGCTTATAAACATGTTCCTTTAATGGAAGAAAATCCTTGCGAAGCTGTACTTGTCAATGTCACGGGTTCGCGTCAGGTCGCCGATATGGCGGTGGAGTATGGTGCAGAAAAAATGATAATGGTTTCTACCGACAAAGCTGTGAACCCGACTAATGTGATGGGATGTTCCAAACGTTTGGCGGAAATCTATGTACAGAGCTTGGGGTGTGCTATCCGTGAGGGAAAGATAAAAGGACATACTAAATTCATTACTACACGTTTTGGAAACGTATTAGGCAGTAACGGTTCTGTAATCCCGCGCTTCAAGGAACAGATTGAGAACGGTGGTCCTGTCACAGTGACTCACCCTGATATTATTCGTTTTTTTATGACGATTCCCGAAGCTTGTCGTTTGGTTATGGAGGCTGTTACAATGGGAGAGGGTAATGAAATCTTTGTCTTTGAAATGGGCAAGGCCGTTAAGATTGTCGACTTGGCTACCCGTATGATTGAATTGGCGGGTTATCGCCCGGATGAAGATATAAAGATTGAATTTACTGGCTTGCGACCGGGTGAGAAACTCTATGAAGAAGTGCTGAGTGATAAAGAAAATACGATTCCTACCGAGAATAAAAAAATTATGATAGCTAAAGTACGTCGGTATGAATATGCTGATATTCTGGATATATATGCGGAGTTTGAGAAGTTGTCCCGTACTGTGCGGATTATGGACACGGTCAGATTGATGAAAAAAGTTGTTCCGGAGTTCAAATCGAAGAATTCGAAATTTGAGGTACTGGATAAAGAATAATAAACTTGAGAAATTTATGTATAATTTGTTTTGTATTTGTGCAAGTAGAGTAAGTAGAAAGGGGAGGGGGGGATTTCCCTGTTTAGTTGCGATATTGCTGTTCGCTTCCTGCCAGTCGTATAAGAAAGTTCCTTATTTACAAGATGCAAAAGTTGTAGAACAGACTGCTCAACAGGAAAATCTATATGATGCAAAGATAATGCCTAAAGATCTGCTTACTATTGTAGTGTCATGTACCAGCCCGGAATTGGCCGTTCCGTTTAACCTCACGGTAGCTACTCAAAATAATGTAGCTATAACCAGTACAACCTCCCAACCGATATTGCAGCAATATCTCGTAGATAACGATGGAAAAATAAATTTTCCGGTACTAGGTGAGTTGAGGGTAGGTGGCTTGACCAAGAAAGAGGCGGAGCAACTGATTGTGGAGAAACTGAAACCTTATATCAAAGAAACGCCGATAGTCACTGTCCGTATGGTAAACTATAAAATCTCCGTATTGGGTGAGGTTGCCCGTCCGGGAACTTTTACTATCAGTAACGAGAAAGTGAATTTGTTGGAAGCGCTTGCTATGGCGGGTGACATGACGGTTTGGGGAGTTCGCGACAATGTAAAGCTGATTCGTGAAAGTGCTGATGGCAAACAGGAAATTATAACACTGGATTTGAACAGTGCGGAGACCATTCTTTCTCCCTATTATTGGTTGCAGCAGAACGATATCGTTTATGTGACTCCGAACAAGGCAAAAGCACGCAACTCGGATATTGGTAGCAGTACAAGCCTCTGGCTCTCCGCTACCTCTATTTTAGTGTCATTGGCAAGTTTATTAGTAACAATTTTCAGATAATAGCATTGTATGATTGATGAAAGAAAAGATAAATTAGGGGAACAGTCTGAGGAACAGGTTAATATTCAGGAACTTCTTTTCCGTTATCTGATTCACTGGCCTTGGTTTGTAGTATCGATAATTATTTGTATTGCTTGTGCATGGGGATACCTACGTCTGACAACACCTATATATAATATTTCTGCCACTGTCCTTATTAAGGACGAAAAGAAAGGTGGTGGTGCAAGTATGTCTTCCGATTTAGAAAAGATGGGATTGGAGGGTTTCATCTCTTCATCTAGCAATGTAGATAATGAAATCGAAGTACTTCGTTCAAAGTCTTTGGCCAGAGAGGTGGTAAACAATCTGGGACTGTTCGTGACTTATATGGATGAAGACGAATTTCCAAGCAAAGAGCTTTATCATACATCTCCTGTTTTAGTGAGTCTGACTCATCAGGAAGCGGATAAACTTCCGGGTAGAATGGAAATAAATATGATTCTTCAACCAACGGGTGTGTTGGGGGTACAAATTACAGTAGGCGAAAAAGAGTACCGGAAACAGTTTGATAAATTGCCTGCTGTATTTCCGACAGATGAGGGTACGGTTGCTTTTTTCGCAAATAACGATACCTTGTCAGCAGTTTGTCCGGAAAATATAACCAAAGAACGTCATATCACAGCTTTTATTAACAGACCTTTTTCTGTGTTGAAAGAATATGTTAACTCTTTGTCAATAGCCCCCACTTCAAAGACTACTTCTGTAGTTGTTATTTCATTGGAAAATACAAATACCCGGCGTGGTAGAGATTATATCAATAAACTGCTTGAAATGTATAATATCAATGCCAATAATGACAAGAATGAGGTGGCTCAGAAAACTGCTGAATTTATTGACGAACGTATTGGTATTATTTCTAAAGAATTAGGCAGTACAGAACAGGATTTGGAGAACTTCAAACGTAGTGCGGGGATTACTGATTTGAACAGTGAAGCACAGATAGCCTTGACAGGCAATGCAGAGTATGAAAAGAAACGCGTGGAAAATCAGACTCAGATAAATCTGGTGATGGACTTGCAACGCTATATGAAAGGTAATGAATATGAAGTATTACCGAGTAATATCGGCTTACAGGATGCAGCATCAGCCGGTGCGATAGACCGTTATAATCAAATGCTGGTTGAAAGGAAACGTCTGTTGCGTACTTCGACGGAGAATAATCCGACCATAATCAATCTGGATACCAGTATTCGTGCAATGAGAACCAATGTGCAAGCTACCTTAGATGCTACATTGAAAGGATTGCAGATTACCAAAGAAGATCTGGCTCGTGAAGCAAGCCGTTATTCCCGCCGTATCAATGATGCGCCCACTCAGGAACGCCAATTTGTGAGCATTGCCCGCCAGCAAGAGATTAAATCGGGGTTGTATCTGATGTTGCTTCAAAAACGTGAGGAGAATGCCATCACTTTGGCGGCTACTGCCAATAACGCGAAGATTATTGATGAAGCGTTAGCAGATGACAATCCGATTTCTCCCAAGAAGACGATAGTTTATTTGGCTGCTTTAGTCTTAGGTGTGGGACTTCCGGTAGGAGTTATTTATTTGATAGGTTTGACAAAATTCAAGATTGAAGGTCGTGCTGACGTTGAGAAATTGACTTCACTTCCTGTTGTTGGTGATATTCCGTTAGCAGATGAAAAGACTGGTTCTATAGCGGTATTTGAGAATCAGAATAATCTGATGAGTGAGACTTTCCGGAATGTCCGTACTAATCTCCAGTTTATGCTTGAGAATGGTAAGAATGTAATTCTGGTAACTTCTACTATCAGTGGTGAAGGTAAGTCTTTCATATCTGCTAATTTAGCAATTAGTCTTTCTTTATTAGGGAAGAAAGTGGTGATAGTAGGACTGGATATTCGTAAACCGGGGTTGAATAAAGTCTTCAATATACCTAAAAAGGAACATGGTATTACTCAATATCTGACAAACACAACTGCGAATTTAATGGATTTTGTGCAGCCTTCTGATATAAACAAGAATCTGTTTATTCTTCCCGGTGGTACAGTTCCACCTAATCCGACAGAATTATTGGCTCGTGGAGGGTTAGAGAAAGCCATTGAAACATTGAAGGCGAATTTTGATTATGTGATATTGGATACAGCGCCGGTGGGTATGGTAACCGATACTTTACTTATAGGACGTGTCGCAGATTTATCCGTATATGTATGTCGTGCTGATTATACCCATAAGGCAGAGTTTACTTTGATTAATGAATTGGCTGAAAATAACAAATTGCCTAATCTCTGTATTGCTGTCAATGGTTTGGATCTGAACAGTAGGAAGTATGGTTATTACTATGGCTACGGCAAATATGGCAAGTATTATGGTTATGGAAAACGTTACGGTTATGGTTACGGATATGGAGAGAAGCATGGAGGTAAAAAATAATTAAATCAAACAAAATATGCGTGATTTTAAAAACATTAAGGTCGCCGTAGCCGGTACGGGCTATGTGGGGCTGAGCATAGCGACACTGCTATGTAAGCACTCAATACCTTTTTAGTTTTCCTCATCTTGTCTCTTTACCTTTGTTCCACAATTTTAAAAAAAGGAATATGGCAAGTAGTATGGATTTTAAGGATCTCTTTGAACGGTATCAAAGAGTTGGAGCTAAGAATGGTATTTCAATCGTGAATTATTGTAAGATAAACGGGCTTCGTCGTGTTAAATATATTGCGGATGTTTTACGAAAATTAATATCCGGCGAAACCGATTACATAGCACTTCTGCCAATGAATATTGCCAAATAACTTAATTATTAATCAAAAATATAACTCAATATGGGTTACAATACCGTCAAAGGTATTATAGCTATACAGTGAGTGCTTACGAGGTTTCTACTCTTTTCCACACATTCAAGAGTAATAAATCAATTAATTGCTCTTGGAGTAGAAACTCGTCCATTTTGAATAATAATCGAAATGAAAACAGTTACAGTACTTGTTTCAACCTATAATGGTCAGAAATATCTAAGTAAACAGTTAGATAGTCTGATATCACAGGTAGGTGTTGATATGAAAATTATAGTGAGAGATGATGGGTCAAGTGATGGTACGCGTCAAATCTTAAGAAATTATGCACAAACATATTCTAATATTCAATTGCTTTTTGAAGATAATTGTGGAGCAGAAGAAAGTTTTAACAAGTTGTGCCAATATTCATTACAACAGGATTTAACAGATTATTATGCATTTTGCGATCAGGATGACGTTTGGGATAACGATAAATTGTCTATTGCAATACAATCTTTAGAAAAGTTTGATCACTTAGTACCTAATTTGTATTTTTCAAATTTAAGAATGGTTGACGATACTCTAAGTTATATTAGAGATTTTTATAATGAGAAAGAAGTGGATATTGATAATAAACTATCACTAGTTCAAATATTCACTTATGGGTGTACATGTGTTTTTAATCAGAGTGCACTTTCAATTTATTGTAAGGTCAACAATAAAAGTTTTCATGATAATTGGATTTATATTATTTGTTCTTTTATGGGGAATGTTTTTTACGATAGTTCAGCTCATATACAATATCGTCAGCACAACTCAAATCTCAGTGGTCATAAAACTACAGGTTTAGGCTTATTGAGATCAAGATTATACCGACCTTTTAAGGGCAATTTAGGTCATGATTTTGAATTTTTAGCAATTCAACTTTTACAAGTATCTTTTGAAAATACTTTATCAGATAAATATAAAATTGCTAGAAATATCGCAAATTATAGAACGAATATTATTTCTCGTCTTTTCCTTTTCTTCTCTCCTTCATATTGTACAGGAAATTTTGTTAAAGATTTGTGTATTAGATACAGGATACTTTTTAATTGTTTGTAATTCTTGTAATGAAAGATAGTATATATTTATATAGTGAAGAAGAGAATAAACTGTTGTCCAGAACAATATCTTTTATTCGCTTCCCACTATGCGTATTAGTTGTAATACTACATTCTGATTTATTAGCAAAACCAATTTATAGGTTAGGAATTTTAGATATCGAGCAAAATGCACCAATTTATACAAGTATATCCTGGTTTTTTTCTCGCTATTTAGCGTATTCGGCTGTTCCTATTTTTTTTATTATTAGTGGCTTTTTATTTTTCTACAATATTAAGGAATTTACATTGTCGGTATATAAGAATAAGCTTGTTACTAGAGTCAAATCGCTATTTATTCCTTATTTGTGTTGGTGTTTATTATACTTTCTTTTATATATATTAATAGGGCCTGACAATATTGTATTAAGAGACGAATCTAAACTCTTCGATAATGATTTTTCTTGGTTCTCATTTGTGTATGAAGTTTTTATTAAACCAATTGATGGCCCATTATGGTTTATTAGAAATTTAATAGTTATGGTTGTATCAACCCCATTATTTTATTATGGAATAAAGAGACTCAAAATTTTCTTGCCAGCTATTCTTTTTTGTCTAAATTATTACTTTCAAAGTCCTGTTATTGAGTCTTTATTTTGGTTTGATTTAGGTGTATATTTCGCTATAGAAAGAATTAATTTTATGCAAATATGTAAAAGAATTTTATTTCTTTCTTTGCTTGTATGTATTATATCTATTATTTGTGATCATTATTGTTTTCAATTGTTACATATTCATTTATATAAGTATTTATCTATATTTAAAATATCTTCGGTAATTGGTATTTCATATTATCTTGCTTCTAAATATAAAGGTAAATTAGTTCCTGATTTATTAAGCGATTCTAGTTTTATAATTTATGCATATCATGGTTTATTGACATTGCTTTTGCCTCAATTGTTTATCAATATATTCTCTTCTTTACTAGGTTGTGAGTTGCTTACTTATCTTTTGACAATTACAATTATAATTATAGGAGGAGTTTTTTTAAGCTATGTTATTCATAGGAATGAATTATTAAGAAGCATTTTTTCTGGAAGATAATCATGAGTAGGTTAAAAAATATAGTAAAAAGAAGTAAGTCTCACAAGGTATTAATAGAGAATTTTTCATATCTTGCATTTTTACAAGTATTTCTATTATTATATCCTTTAATTACATATCCTTATTTGGTAGATGTTCTAGGTAAGGAAATATATGGTATTGTATTAACTGCCCAGATGTTGGCTAGTTATGCTTCTCTCTTTATTGATTTTGGTTCAAATTTTGTTTGTGCAAAACACGTTTCTATTAATAGAGATAATAAAGCCAAGTTATCAGAGATTTTGAGTAATGTTTTGTTTGTAAGACTTGTCATTTTCATAATTTTCTTTTTTATATATTCCTTTGTTGCATATATTGTTCCATCATACAGAAGTAAATTTTTGATTTTTATATTGACATATGCCTTCTGTACGAACGATTTATTGTTTCCCCAGTTTTTTTTTCAGGGATTGGAGAGGATGAAAATTATCACTATTGTTAATGTAACTACAAAAGTTGTAATGGTAATGTTGATTTTTGTTATTGTCAAGAAGCAAGAAGATGCTTTTTTAGTTCCCATAATCTATTCTTTTGGTTATTTCGTAGGCGGATTTATCTCACTTTATCTAATTGTCTTCAAAATGAAGATTAAATTAGTCTGTCCTAATCTTAAGTCTTCAATTTTGTATATTAAGGACTCATCCTCAATTTTTGCAACAGATATAATATGCGCAATAAAAGACAAATTAAGTTATTTACTAGTTGGTACTTTTGTTGGCATGTCAGATGTTGTTATTTATGATCTAGGTTTAAAACTTCATGGTATCGTGGCAAAACCATATATGCTCATATGTACAGTTATGTTCCCAAGACTTGCAAAAAATAGGAGTATAATACAATTTAAGAAAATTATTGTTTTTAGTTTTATACTTACAGGTGTAATTGTTATCATTATAAATATTTTCTTACATGAAATTATTCTTTTTTTCTTACATGAAGAGTGTGATTTGTTGCCGATACGTCTGTTTCTAATTGGTCCTTTAATTTTATCAGTAAGTTATGTCATATCTAATAATCTTTTCATGGCATTTGGCTATAATCGATATATGTTTTATAGTATTTTAGTTACGACATCAGTCTACGTTATATGTTTATTGCTTGCTTTTCTAACTGGCAATATGAATACAATTATGACTTTCATTACAATTTCATTAGTATCTTATTCTTCAGAACTAATTTACAGGGTTTGGAAGATGAGGTTTATTATTAACAAAGAAATCATTTAACAATATATGGTTACATTATTGATTGTTGCAAGTACTCTAGGTAGAGATGGTACAAGTCGTTTTATTACATATCTTGCAAACAACCTTACCAAATCTAATAAGGTAAGGGTTAAACTTCTGTTCTTTAGAAATATTTCCGAGGACTCTAAAAGCATGTTGGATGACAATGTTGAGGTTTCTTGCTTGGAAGTTCAAGGTAAGTTATGGTCATCGTTTTATAAAATTCTTAATAATGTGTTAAATAGAAAAGCTGATTTTTGCCTTTTTGGTTTTCACCAATTATTATGGTTAAGTCTAATAAATTTTGTTTTTCATTTATTTGGAATAAAGATATTACTCAGAGATACAATAATTCCGTCATTATTTCATGCCAGTGAATCTAGATTAAGAACAATAATTAACCGTATTGCATATCGTAAGTATGATTATATCATAGCTCAATCAAAAGATATGTTTGACGACCTTTCTACAAATTGGAGATGTGACAAAGATAAGATGATGGTGATTAATAATCCTGTTGACATTAATTCAGTAAATAATAGTGTTGGAGATTGCCCTCAAGAATTATTAGACAAACATATTTATACTTTTATTGCTGCAGGAAGATTAGCTTATCAAAAGGGATATGATATAATCATAGAAAGAATGTCAGAGATGAAATCAAATCTAAATTTTAATCTATTGATTCTTGGTTCTGGTGAGCTAGAAAATGATTTGAAGCAATTGGTAATTAGCAAAGGATTATCTGATTATGTTAGGTTTATTGGATATCGAAAGAATGTTTCTTCTTACATTAGATATGCTGATGCTCTTCTATTGAGTTCAAGATATGAAGGTTTTCCAAATATTGTTTTAGAAGCAAACTCTTTAGGAAAGCCTGTTTTTTCTAATTCATGTAAGGGTGGAATAAATGAAATTATTATAAATGGTTCAAACGGGCTGGCATGTGATTTTACAAATAAAGAAGATTTCCAAAATGGTTTACATGAATTTCTCGGGACCAAATTTGACGAATCCAAAATTGTTGAACTTACATCTAGTCGTTATAGTATAGAAACCATTATTAAAAAGTATATTAATTTCTTTTCTTAGGAATATATGAGTTATTTCTGTATTTTCTTTTTTCTAATTATAGGATTATCGTTATATAGCAGGGACAAAACATTCTTTAGTCCTGCTGTATCTTTTACTTTTTTATTCGTTATAATTTTTATTTTTGCTACATCGGGTTGGTATGGTATGTACCAAGCTTCAACAGAAGCTTATTTGCTAATTTCTCTAGGAGTTTTATCATTTATTTTTGGTACAGTAGCTAATAAAAAGTACTCTACAAAATTTGCTTTTTATCGTACCGGTAAGCCTATTAATACTAGTGATCTATTAAAAACAAAGATATATTGGAGTATGCTCTTTATATGTCTTTCTGTACTTTCAGTAAGTATTATCAATATATTGATGTTTGTTTTGTCAGGGGGTACTATTGGTGATGTATATGTAGTTGCAGCAGCTGCAACTGATGGTGCAACAAATGAGTTAACTAAAAATAGTTCTCAATTATTGTTAGAAAGCTATATTGGATATCCGTTATTATATTTGTTAGTTCCAGTTTCTCTTGTTGAATTTTTTAGTACTTATAAAAATAAATATCTTATTGTTGCTATTTCTTTAGCTCTTTTGTGTGTTGCTCTTGATGCAAGACGTACATATTTAACTGTATTTGTACTAATGATTATTCTATGTGTCTATATGCATAGAAAGGATTTTAGGTATTTTTCATCTGATTTACTTATAAAATTCCATAAATCTAGAAAATATGCTTTACTTTTAGTACCATTGTTTATTTCCTTATTTATTTTTGTGTCAAGTCAGCGTAGTATTGCAGCTGATGGACAAGATAATTCAAGTTTCCTCCAAACTCTTACTCAATATTACGGAGCAAGTGTTCAGTTTTTTGGTAGTAGCATTCATAGGGCCGGAATAGATGATTACACTTTTGGTTTCAGTGCTTTAAGAGGTTTTTTCGCACCATTTTTTGGCATACTTAAATTTTTAGGTATGGATTCTCCTAGCGTGTTGAATGATGCTAATACCTACTTAGAGTTTTTACATTCACATCTTCTTCGTATATCTCCCGAAAAGAATTATAATTCATTTGCCACTTGTTTTTTCCAATTTTATTGTGATGGTGGTATTATTGGTATTGTTTTACTTTCTTTTTTATATGGTTATTATGCTCAATATATCTTTGAAAAAATGGTAATTTTGAAATCTAAAAGAGCAGAATCTGCCTATGTGTTCTTTTTTGCCAATATTCTAATGTTGTCATTTGTTAATATGGAAACCGTACTCGCTTTGAACTTCTGGCCTTTGGTGTTAGTAAAATTCTTATATCCAAATTTTAATCGACTTAATACTTTAAAATAATGAACTCTCGAAAAGAATGGATAGACGGTCTTAGAGCTTTAGCTATGTTGATTGTAATGACTTGGCATATTAGCAATGGAATCAATTCACAATGGTTGTTCAGTTTAATTACAGCACCAATAATGATTCCTTTGTTTTTTTCGATAACAGGATATGTATTTAATGATTGTGAAGGGAATCAGAAATTATTCTATACTAAATTATTTAAATATCTTGTTTTTCCTTGGCTTTGTTTGGCCTTTTTAAAAGGATCTATTAATGCTTTAATCAATAGGTCGTTTGAATATTTTTTAGAATATTCATCAAATCTTTTTACAGGCTCAAATTTATGGTATTTCCCTTGTTGCATTATAGCCGAGATTTTATTTTTTTACAATCTGAAGTTATCAAAGAAAAGTTTAAAACTTATTTCTATATATTCTATTATTCTTTTAATGATAGGCTTTATTCTTAAGGACTACTCTTTTTTTGACAATCTTAATATAAGTACAGCATTTATATGCCAGTTATTCTTATTAATAGGGCTTTTAATTAAAAATGTTGATATTAAAAATGTTGATATTAAAAAAACCTCTTCAGTTTGTACTTTGTTCTATATTAGTATAATGTTAACGACAATATTAAATATTTTACCCCTCCCCATTTCTTGTTATGGGATAATTCCAATGGATGTTCATAAAAATTTCTTTTTTTCTATACCGATGTGTTTTTCATTAATAATAACTGGTAATCTTGCAATCTTTCACGTATTTAAACATATCATACATTTCCCTTCTATTATCAGTTTTATTGGACAGAATACAATTGTGTTTTATGTTTTTCACTATGATACACTCAGACCTTTCGATATTATATTATCTAAGTTGGGATTTATTACTCCAGAGACATGGATTTTAGTTATTATCAAGTTGATTTATAGTATTCTGGTTTGTTCTTGTATTGCATTAGTTTTTAATAAATTTCTACCGCAGTTAGTAGGTAAAAGAAATAAATAATATGTTAGACATTTCTGAAAAGCGTTTTTTGGCAATATTGCCTCAAATTAATTTTCTACTATCGTTACTGATAGTTTTTCATCATGGATTTATTAGTATAGTTCGTTATAATGGTAGCTTTTTCCCATTTTCTTACGGTTTAAGTATCTATCGAGCGATATCTTTATAGTATTAATATGCTTAACATCTTTAAATATTGTCAGTCAAAGAAGTTTTCTTTATTGAATGCCTTTATATTTATTAGGAGCTATGCTAAACAAAAACATGATAATATGTATTGCAAAAAGATTTAATCATTCATCATTCCAATTTCTTGCAATAATTTTTCTCTGCATTTGTTGTGTTGTCATTCGGTTTATCATTAAAAATAACATACCAGATATTAGATTCATGCATTATTCTTTTTTTGTATATTGTATGCATGCTCCAGTAATTACATTAACAGGAATGGTTTATGACCCTACTTTGTCTATACTCTTTAATTACGAGATTGTTAAATATTTCACAGTGGTTATTTTAGCTTATATCGTTTGTGTTTTATCTGCCCAATTTATTGAACGATTTTCCCTAGATGCTGGAGTATTATGAATGGAAAACGTTAATTAGTAATGCAATATTTTATTCTTCTGAGTTTACCAGTATTGCTGTGCCTCTCAATAATAGTTATTGTAATATTGTGTTTTAAAAAGAAATGGAAAGTTGCATCTGTATTAATGATAGTAGTTTTACTATTTAATTGGTATTTTAAAATTTATGCTATAAATTTTCATTCTCAAAGTGATTCTGGCAACAGATTCAGAATACTTAGTTACAATATTCACTCTCAGGGAGCTTATTTGGATACTAGCAGATATAATCCTCATATTTTATTTGAAGTGATAAAAAAGACAGACTCTGATGTTATTCTCTTCCAAGAATATGATACTAACAGATGTGCTATTTTAAGAGATAGTCTTTTATGTCTATATCCCCATTTCCATTACACTGTGGGAACTAGAAGTTATGGACAGAATGCTATTTTTAGTAAATATCCTATTAAGTCTGTGTCTAATATTAGCAAGAATGAACTTATAAATTTTTACTGTATTGATTATAATAGTTTACCAATCAGTATTGTTAATTGTCACTTAGAGTCAAATAATATTGGACAACTTCTACAAGCTTCTAAGACTAAATTAGTTTTTTTTATCAAGCCAAAAATATGTTACTCAAAGTTACAACAAGCTAAAGTAATTAGATCAAACCAATCGTTATTAATATCCAAGGCAATAAATTCAGATGTTCCATTTATAGTAGGTGGAGACTTTAATGATGTATGCGGTAGCAATTGTTTGTCTACTTTAGAAAATAAAAATCTTCGTGACTCATGGTGGTTCGGAGGATTTGGTTTTGGAATTACATATAGTGATTTTAATTTACTTAAATTTCGCTTAGATCATATTTTATATTCAGATCATTTTAAATGTTTATATTCTGAAGTTCAAAAAGAAAATTTTTCTGATCATAGTTTGCTAATTTCTACATTTCGTATTAAAAAATGATTATAGTTAAGTTATGGGGTGGACTTTGTAACCAGATGTTTCAATATGCATTTGGTTATGCACTTTCTAAGGAAAAAGGTGATAAACTTTTTTTTGATGTTGATTTCTTTTTAAATCAACCTAAATATGTTACTAGAAGGCATATAATTGATGTACGTGATTTTCCTAATATTAAATTGGAAATTATTAATAGGCCTATTTGGGTTAAACCATTTGAAAATAAATATATTAGTCATGTAATAAGATATAATACAGGAGTTAATCTTTCTTTGATAAATAAAAATTTTTTATTCATGGAAAAATTACATAGATATTACAGTATTATACCTTATTTTATAGACAGTACTAATTTCTATGATGGATATTGGCAGACTTCGAAATATTTTAAACCTTTTCGAGAAGAATTATTAGAAATATTTTCTCCGTCTGATATTATTTTAAAAAAAGTATTTGATTGGAGAAAGTCAATAGACTCTTCAAATACAGTCGCTGTTCATATTAGACGAGGTGATTATCTCAATAACATAAATCGAAATTCTCTTAAAGGAGGTAACGTAATTGGTGATGTTGATTATTATTTAAGTGCTATCAAAATCATTAAAGAAAAAGTAAAGAATCCTCTTTTTTGTTTCTTTTCTGACGATATTACTTGGTGTAAAGACACTTTTAGTAATAAATTAGACAATTCGTTGTTTGTCGAGAATACAGGTTCTGATGCTGCGTTAGTTGATTTGTTTTCTATTTCATTTTGTGAGCATGGCATTATGTCTCCAAGTACATTTAGTTGGTGGGGTAATTGGTTACGAAAAGACAAAAATGGAAGCATTGTTGTCGCTCCAAAAGGTGAATATTCAAACGAGTATTTCCTAGAAAAATCTTGGTTGATTATATAATAATCTCTAACTTGACTATAATTATGTTTTTAAGAATTCTAAATAAATTAAGGCGTGAATCCTACAAACTATTTCGCCCAATACTATGGGGGAGATCTTTACAAATTAATGGAATACCTACTATTGGTAATATTAAAAGGTTAGAATTAGGGTATGATGTGTCTCTTAATTCGGATTGCTATATTCAGTGTGTGGGGGGGGGTAAAAATTGATAATTGTGTAACAATAAGTCATGGAGTTAAAATTTTAACCTCAGGACTTGATACATCTGATTATCCCAATAAATGTATTTGTAAAAACAGAGAGCATATCCAGGCTCCTGTTCACATTGGTGAAGGAGTTTGGCTTTGTGCAGGTTCTATGGTAATGCCAGGTGTTACTATTGCGCCAAAAATTATAGTTGCTGCAGGTTCTGTAGTAACAAAAAATTTAGATAGAGAAGGATGGTTGTATGCTGGTATACCGGCAAAGCCTATTAAATCGTTTTTAAAGTAATGTACTATGTTAGATTTAATATACATAACCAATAATCCCCAAGTCGCGAAAATTGCTGAGGATTCTGGAGTTGATTGGATATTTGTCGATATGGAATTTATCGGCAAGGATGATAGACAAGGTGGTTTGGATACAGTCCAGAATCATCATACCATACAAGATATACGCAATGTGCGCGAAGCAGTAAGTAAGTCACAGGTATTGGTTCGTGTCAATCCTATTCATAAAAACCATGTGGGATATTTTGATTCCGAGGAAGAAATAGGTAAAGCTGTAGAGGCAGGTGCTGATATCATTATGCTACCATTTTTTCACACAGTTCAGGAGGTAGGTGATTTCCTTTGTTTTGTGAAGCAGGCAAATGAAAAACATAATAAGCAGGCGAAGTCTTGTTTGCTGCTTGAAACTCCTGAGGCTGCTATTTTACTTGACGAGATTATGAATCTTCCTGGTATTGATATGATTCACATTGGTCTTAATGACCTTCATTTGGCAATGGGGATGACGTTCATATTCCAATTGCTTACCGATGGTATTGTAGAGAAACTAGCTAATAAGATTAAGAGTAAGGGCATCAAGTTTGGATTTGGTGGCATAGCAGGTCTTCATGGTGGCGATTTACCAGGTTCATTCGTCTTGAAGGAACATTATCGTCTTGGTAGTACTCAGGTGATTGTGGGCAGAAGTTTCTGTGATACAAAGAAGATTACCGATCTAAATGAAATTCGTAACATCTTCAATACTGGAATAGGTGAGATTCGAGCACTCGAAGCAGAAGCTCAAAAAGTGGTTGACTATTTCAAAGTAAACCATGAACAGGTTGAAGAGAAAGTAAATATGATTGTAAATAAAATCAAAAATAAGAATAAATATTAGATATGAAAATAGACAAAAAAATTATCACAAATCTCCGTGAGGAGTATGGTGATGCTTTCTATCTTTTGGACAGTGAGCAGTTTCAGAAGAACTTTATCGAGTTGAGAGATACTTTCCGCAGTATTTATCCTAATTTTAATATTGCTTACTCTTATAAGACTAATTATACCCCTAAGTTTTGCAAGTTGGTTGACAAAATGGGCGGCTACGCAGAGGTGGTTTCAGAGATGGAGATGGAGATTGCGCTTCGTTGTGGCGTTAAGCACAATCGCATCATTTGGAATGGACCTATCAAGAATTCACAGAAGCTTGAGGAGTTTCTTGTAGCTGGTGGTATCGACAATGTTGACTGTATTGAGGAACTTGATATTATTAAGGGTATCGCTAAGCGTCATCCAAGCAATACTATTAATCTTGGTATTCGTTGTAACTATGAGGTTGGCGATGGTGTTGTAAGTCGTTTCGGTTTTGATGTAGATAGCGACGATTTTAAGAAAATATTGGATTATGTACAGGATACTACGAATGTTCACTTCTACAATTTCCAGTGCCATTTTGCTAAGCGTCAGATAGAATATTGGCCCGCACGAGCTAAGGGTATGGTTGAGTTGATTGATCGCCTTGGTATTATTCCAGAGCGTATTGATATTGGTGGTGGCTTGTTTGGTAAGATGGACGATTCATTGAAGGCTCAGTTTTCTGGTGAGATACCCAATTACCAGCAGTATGCAGAAGCAGCAGCAACTGTATTTGCAGAATACTTGAAGGATAAGAGCGTAAAGCCAGAGCTAATTATCGAACCGGGTTCAGCTGTTGTAGGCGACTGTATGAAGTTTGTTGGTACTGTTAAGACTATAAAGAATGTTCGTGGCAAGTATATCGCAACTGTTCTCGGTAGTCAGAAGAATATCAGCATGAGTGGTGTGAATCCTCCAATGCAGGTCATTGCAATGGGTGGTGAACAGCAGGAGTATAGTGAGCTTGACTTAGTTGGCTTCACATGTATCGAGGGTGATGTACTTTATCATAACTATGACGGTAAACTCGGTCGTGAGGATGCTATCGTGATTAACAACTGTGGTAGCTATTCACTCGTAATGAAACCACCATTCATTCTGCCTAACTTCCCTGTACTTGATATTTGTGGCGAGAAGGTAGAAGTAATTAAGAAAGGTGAAGTATTTGATGATATCTTCCATACATTCGCATTCTAATACAATCAGTATGTATAATTTAAATCTCTTTATCAAGAGAGCTTTTGATATTATATCTTGTTCGATTGCCATTTTGCTACTTACACCAGTTTGGATTATAGTAGCAATTGCAATCAAGACGGATTCCAAAGGACCTGTTTTCTTTAAGCAAGGTCGTAGAACAAAGGATGGTCGAATATTCCAGATGTTGAAGTTCCGCTCAATGTGTGTGGGAGCTGAGAAGCAAGGCACAGGATTGTTCTCTTACGATAATGACCCACGTGTAACCAAAGTGGGAGCATTCCTTCGTAAGACTAGTCTTGATGAAATACCTCAGTTCTTCAACGTGTTGTTGGGGGATATCTCAGTAGTTGGACCTCGTCCTTGTGTAACATACGAACTTGGTGATTACGATACACTGAATAAGAAGTACAAGAAGCGCTTCCAAGTGAAAGGTGGTATCACAGGTTTGGCTCAATGTAAGGGGCGTAACGAGAACTCTTGGGATGAGAAAGTGACTTTTGATGGTCAGTATGTCGATCTCTTCAAGAGTGAAGGTGTTTGGGTTGATATCAAAATTCTTTGGTGGTCAGTTATCAAGGTATTCCAAAGTGCGAATATCAATGAAGACCAGCGAGAAGGTATGAGTGCAGAGGAATCTGCAGAATTGGATGATGATGAAGTAAAGCGTATTGCTCACCTTCCTGATGAAGAATAAGAACTTTTAAAAGATATTTAGATATGAAGTACGATGTTGCTCATAGAAGAATCTGGCTTAAGGGCGAGATTCTCGATGTTAACGATGCCAAGGTGAATGTACTGTCACCTACATCACAGTTTGGTTTGAATGTATTTGAGGGAATCCCTTGTTATTGGAATGAAGAAACCAATCAACTTTATGCTTTCCGTTTGAGCGACCATTATGATCGTTTGATTCGTTCTGCTAAATTAATCCAGTTTGATCTGAAATATACCAAAGATGATTTCAAGAAAGCTTTGGTAGATACTGTTAAGGCTAATGAATATGATGAGAACTTAAGCGTTCGACAGACTTTATTTGTTGATGGTTTTGGCTCTTGGGGATCAGAAGGTCCTGTAGAGATGTTTGTTGCACCTATCCCACGTGGAAGAACAAGTGCAGAATACAATAAGAAAGGTTTGAATTGTTGCGTTACTTCATGGAGACGTATCAGTGATGAGAACCTCTCCCCACGTATTAAGTGTGGTGCCAATTACATAAACTCTCGTGTTGGACAGCGTGAAGCATTACGCAATGGATACGACACTTGTATTTTCTTGAATGAAGTTGGTAAGGTGGCAGAAGGTCCTGGTAGCTGTTTCTTCATGGTAAAGGGTGATACACTAGTTACTCCTCGATTAACAGATAGTGTACTTGAATCAATTACACGTGACACAATTATCTGTTTGGCTAAGGAAGAACTTGGCTTGAAGGTTGAGGAACGTACTATCGACCGTACAGAACTCTATTTAGCTGACGAAGCATTTCTTTGTGGGTCTGCAATGGAGATTACCCCTATCTACACTATCGACCGGTATGAAGTAGATTCAGGTGAACAGGGTGAGATTACAAAGCGCTTGCACTTGACTTATCTCGATTGTGTAAGAGGTAAATTGGCAAATAGAATGGATTGGTTGACTCCTATTTATTAGTATGAGTAAGAAAATATCCGTATTAATGTCCGTATACAAATCTGAAAAACCCGAATACTTGGAGCGTTCACTCCAAAGTATTTGGGATGATCAGATTTGCAAGCCCAATAAGATAATACTTGTTCAGGATGGGCCTGTCGGCATTGATTTAACAGAAGTTCTTGACCGATGGATTGCAAAGCTTGGAGATATCATAACGCTCATCGTAAATGAGGTCAATATAGGTTTAACAAAGTCGCTCAACAAGGGTATTACAGCTATTGATACTGATTATATTGCAAGAATGGATAGTGATGATGTATCACGACCAGACAGATTCGCAGTTCAATCTGAATTCTTAGATACACATAAAGATGTAGCTGTAATCGGTGCTTATATTCAAGAATTTAGCGATATTTGTGAAAATCTAGGCGTACGAAAGTTTCCGTTAGATACAGATGGAGCAAAGAAACTCATATATAAAGCAAATCCACTTGCACATCCTGCAGTTATGATGCGAAAGTCAATGTTTGACGATGGTATTTCTTACGATGAGAATTATCGTACATCTCAAGATTTAGCCCTGTGGTTTGATATTCTTACTGCAGGTTATAATGTGGCAAATATTGATAAAGTTCTTCTTAATTTTAGGCGAAACGATTCTGTTTATAAGCGTAGATCAAATAGGAAGGATAGTAATCTTGAATTTAAAGTTCACGAAAAAGGAATATATAAACTATTTGGAATTTCTCCTTATAAATCGCTATTTCCAATAGCTAGATATATTCTCAGACTCCTTCCTTCTTCTATTATTCGTATGTTATACAATGGAAAAATAAGAAGGAAACTTACAATGTAAATTATTGATTGATGTCATGCCCAATAAACAGCAAAAAAGAGAAAGAGATAGGCAGGATGTAGTTTTGTTCTTTGAACTTATTCAAATAGCAATTGGTAACAGAGCTCATTTATCGTTTCCACCCAATAACATTCAGTGGAATAACGCGTTTACTATCGCTTCCCAACAATCGCTTATTGGAATTACTTTTGTTGGCCTAAATAAGATACCAAAAAGTCAAATGCCAAATGAATTATTAATATTAAAATGGTTTGGTATGACAGAACTTTTGGTAAAACGTAATAAAATATTAAATTTACAATGTGAAGAAGTTCAGAAAACACTGAATGAATGTGGCTTATATAATTGTATTTTAAAGGGACAAAGTATTGGAGCCTATTATGGAGATATTGATGTATGGTTTGATGGAAATATTATTAAGACTATTAAATGAATAAAAAAACTCTACATTACACCATTTTGACTATATGCATACACATGTGGATTTTTTCAAAAATACTGATGTTGAAGTTCATTTTAGGCCATGGATAAGTCATAATCTCATTAGAAATTATAGACTTCAAAAATTATCCCGAAAATTTGGAAAGAAAAGTTTTGTTGTAAACAAAAATAACAATCTGATTGTCCCTGCTCATCTTTTCAATGTTGTCCATGTGCTTCATCATATTTATTGGTATTTCCTTGTTGAGGGAGTTGGGTTAAGACAAGTCTTAGATTTATATTTCTTATCGATTAACAATAGAAACTCTGATATAATTGTAATTATAAAACAGCTTTCAATGTTTAAGTTTACCTCTGCAGTTATGTGGGTTCTGATGGAAGCTTTCGGATTTAACAAAGAATTTTTACCATGCAAGCCAAATCAGAAAGAAGGCCGCTTTTTACTTAGTGAAATTTTAAAGGCTGGTAATTTAGGACATTACGACGTTAGAGAGAATCATGTTATTTATGAAAGTCGTATATCTACATTTTTTTAATGGATTAATCATTCATTACGGTTGTCAAAACATTATCCTATTGAAGTCTTTTGGACTCCTATTGGTATTATTTATATATCCATAAGAGGCAGATTTATCTCATGGTTAGCAAAAGTTGTTTAATAAGATAATTAAATATTGTGTATAGCTATTGATACCACTAAAATAAATACATATGGATAATTATCAATATCATATTTTTTCTCCTTATCGTGTTTGCCCTTTGGGGGCTCATGTTGACCATCAACACGGTATAGTAACAGATTTGCGATCAATAAGGGAGTGGATTTGTGGTTCACTCCAAGTGAAAACAGCCAGGTTCATCTAGAATCCCTCTCTTTTGAAGGATTTGTCGAATTTGATATAGCGACCAAAACACAGATAAAACAAGGACAATGGGGTGATTATGTGCGCGGCGCTAAATATGCTTTGTCAAAGCAATTTAATCTGAAGTATGGTATCAACGGTGTTTTGCAAGGCTCTCTTCCTGTTGGTGGCATAAGTTCTTCCGCAGCTGTGCTAATAGCTTACGTAATGGCATTTGCTAAGGCGAATGGTATAAGTTTAAAGCCCTTTGAGGTTGTCCTTATTGCTTCTGAAGCGGAACGTGAGTATATAGGTTTGAACAACGGGTTACTGGATCAGGCATGTATTGCTTTAGGTCAAAAGAATAGTCTGCTATTCTTAAGATTGTGATTCTAATCATTATCGAATAATCAATAGAAATTTATCTATGCCTGATTTTGAGATTGGTATATTTTTTAGTGGCCTTACGCGTAGTCTCGTGAACTCTGATTACAATCTCCGTGTGTATGAGTGCAAAACGGCTGCATGGAATATTTTGGCATATGCAGATCAACCACTAAAGACATTCGACAAGACATTCCTTCGTGACATTCCAAAAGAATCTTTTGAGAAGACAAGAGATATTATGCCTGCTCGGTTTTCCAGAAGAGCTGAGCATTTTTATTCAGAATATCGTAGAGTCAGACAAGGTGTTACCGCATGGGAAACAGGTAATCTGCAACTCTTCGGTAAATTGAGTTTTGATTCATGCGAGAGTAGTATCCATAATTATGAGTGTGGTTCTCCAGAATTGATTGCTATATATAACATCATGCATAAACTTTCTGGTGTATATGGTGGCAGATTTAGTGGCGCAGGATTCAAGGGGGCTGTTATTGCACTTGTAGATCCAGCATATAAAGAAAGTATTGAAGCTGAGGTAACAAGGCAGTATCTTGCTCAATTCCCTGAATACGAAATGACTTTCAAAACATATTGGGTTAAACCTGATGATGGTGCAAGATTTATTGAAAATTAAAAAAAATGAATATTATACAATGAAAAACATTGTAATTGCAGCCGAATATGCGACTCGTTTGGGGGAGTTGACAAAGAACTTTCCAAAGCCTTTGTTGAAGATTGGTAATTCAACCATTCTCGGTCGTATTCTTGACGATATAGATAAAATTGATGACATTGATGAGCATGTAATTATCACTAATCATAAGTTTGCTCCAATCTTTGAAGATTGGACAAAGGAGCAGAACTATAGCAAGAAGATTACTATCATAGATGATGGAACTTCCACTAATGATACTCGATTGGGTGCTGTATGTGATTTACTCTATGCGTTGGATAAGCTTAATATAAATGATGACATACTAGTTGTTGCAGCGGATAATTTGCTGTTCTTCTCCTTTTCAGAGTTTGTAGACTTTGCAAAATCTAAGGCCACTAGCTGCATTATGTGCCATGAAGAGCCATCTATAGAGAAACTTCAACGTACAGGTGTGATCGTAGTGGATGATAATATGCATGTTCTCAATATGGAAGAAAAGCCACAAGCCCCAAAGTCTCATTGGGCAGTACCTCCATTTTATATATATTTAAAGAAAGATCTTGAACTCGTTCGCTACTCTGTTGCCAATTCTTGTGGCAAAGATACTCCCAGTAATCTTGCTCATTATATGGTTGATAATACCGAAATACATGCCTGGAAAATGTCTGCTAGTCGTTTCGATATAGGATCTCTTGATACTTACTACGAGGCAGTAGAAAAATTCGGTAAGTAAATTAATACGATATATTAATCCCCAAAATGGTAAAGATGGAAAAGATAAGTTTAGAAGATAAATCGATTTTGATAACAGGTGCTGCAGGGTTTATTGGAAGCAACTTGTGTATACGATTACTCAAGGAAGTTGAGGGCGTAAAGGTTATTGGTCTCGACAATATGAATGATTACTATGATGTGAATATCAAGAACTACCGTCTAGAGCAATTGTCTGAGGTTGGTGGTGATTGGACTTTCATCAAGGGTGATCTTTCTGACAAACAAACTATCAATGGCATATTTTCTCAGTATCACCCTAATGTAGTGGTAAATTTGGGCGCACAGGCTGGTGTACGCTATTCTATCACAAATCCGGATGCTTATATCAAGAGCAATATGATAGGTTTCTATAACATCCTTGAAGCATGTCGTAATGAGGAGGCATTGGAACATCTTGTTTATGCTTCTTCATCTTCTGTATATGGAACAAACAAGAAAGTGCCATATTCTACTGATGATAAGGTGGATAATCCAGTTTCTCTATATGCTGCCACTAAGAAAAGTAATGAGTTGATGGCTCATGCCTATTCAAAATTGTACAACATCCCTTCTACAGGGTTGCGTTTCTTTACTGTTTATGGACCTGCTGGTCGCCCAGATATGGCATATTTTGGTTTTACCAATAAGCTAGTAAATAGAGAAACAATCAAAATCTTCAACTATGGTAATTGTATGCGAGATTTTACATTCATTGATGACATAGTAGAGGGTGTAATCCGTGTAATGAAAGGAGCTCCAGAGAAAAAGACAGGGGAGGATGGATTACCTGTACCTCCTTATGCCGTATATAATATTGGTAATAATGCTCCAGAGAATTTGCTAGACTTCGTGACTATTCTTCAGGAAGAACTGGTTCGTGCAGGAGTCTTGCAAGAGGGTTACAACTTCGAAGCCCATAAAGAACTTGTCCCTATGCAGCCAGGTGATGTTCCTGTAACCTACGCTGATACTACACCCCTAGAAAAGGATTATGGTTTCAAGCCTTCAACTCCACTGCGCGATGGCTTACGTAAATTTGCTACTTGGTATAAAGAATTCTATCAATAATATATAACGTTATCAACTATTTCAATTCAAATTATTAATCATGAAATCATTCGAAAATATTAAAATCGCCGTTGCCGGCACAGGTTATGTTGGTCTTTCTATCGCAACATTACTCTCTCAACATCACCAAGTGACTGCTGTTGATGTTATTCCTGAAAAGGTTGAGAAACTCAACAAAAAGATTTCTCCAATTCAGGATGACTATATCGAGAAATATCTTTCAGAGAAAGATCTGGACCTCAAAGCAACCCTTGATGGTGCCGCAGCCTACAAGGACGCTGATTATGTAGTAATTGCTGCTCCAACTAACTATGACCCCCAGAAGAACTTTTTCGACACACACCATATAGAGGATGTAATTGACCTAGTTCTGCGTGTTAATCCTGATGCTGTGATGGTAATCAAGTCAACAATTCCTGTAGGATATTGCCGTTCTCTCTATGTGAAGTATGCGCTCAAGTTCTTGACAGATCCGGCATTGAAGGGAAAGAAGTTTAATTTGTTATTCTCTCCAGAGTTTCTTCGTGAAAGTAAGGCATTGTATGATAACTTGTATCCTTCTCGTATTATAGTTGGATATCCAAAGGTATTGCCATCTGAACGTAATAAGAAGTGGGATGAAGAAAATGCTGCTATTGAGGCAATCAGTAATTCTGTGGCAGAGGAATATGCGAAGACTTTCGCGCAACTACTGCAGGAAGGTGCTATAAAGGAGGATATCGATACCTTGTTGATGGGTATGACAGAGGCAGAGGCTGTTAAATTGTTTGCTAATACTTATCTAGCACTTCGCGTTAGTTACTTCAACGAGTTGGATACTTATGCTGAGGTGAAGGGTTTGGACAGTCAGGCAATCATCTCTGGTGTAGGTCTCGATCCACGTATTGGTACACATTATAATAATCCTTCATTTGGTTATGGTGGTTATTGCTTACCAAAGGATACCAAACAGTTATTGGCTAATTATGCTGACGTACCTCAAAATATGATGAGTGCTATCGTTGAGAGTAATCGCACTCGTAAAGACTTCATTGCTGATGAGGTTTTGCGTAAGGCTGGTTACTATACTGCAAATAGTGACTGGAATGAGGCTGATGAAAAGGAAGTCATCATTGGTGTTTATCGTTTGACAATGAAGAGCAATAGCGATAACTTCCGCCAAAGTGCCATCCAGGGAATCATGAAGCGTGTTAAGGCTAAGGGGGCTAATATTATTATCTATGAGCCAACTTTGGAGAACGAAACGTCTTTCTTTGGAAGCCTTGTAGTAAATGACTTAGATAAGTTTAAGGCTCAGAGTGATGCCATTATAGCCAATCGCTATGATGAGGTGCTTGATGATGTAAAAGAAAAAGTTTATACTCGAGATATATTTCACGAGGATTAATATCTGTTACCTTTATGTCTTAGGGTTTAATTAAAAAATGAGGATATCCGTCAGCATAGGTGGAGCATCAGCTTGCAGTTCGATACTGCCTGACGGTACAAATAGAACTATTTATCAATAATAATGGACGTAATTAAAACTGCCATTGATGGCGTTGTAATCATAGAGCCTAGAGTATTTAAAGATGCTCGTGGCTATTTCTTCGAGTCTTTCTCTCAACGTGAATTTGAGGAGAAGGTGCACAAGATTAATTTTGTACAAGATAATGAGAGCATGAGCTCCTATGGTGTGATGCGCGGATTGCATTTCCAACGTCCTCCATTCACTCAGAGTAAACTTGTGCGCTGTGTGAAGGGTGCTGTACTTGATGTTGCTGTTGATATTCGCAAGGGTTCTCCTACATACGGACAGCATGTAGCTGTGGAATTATCAGAAGAGAATCATCGTCAATTCTTTGTGCCAAGAGGTTTTGCTCATGGTTTCGCTGTACTTTCTGAAACTGCAGTTTTCCAGTATAAGTGTGATAACTTCTATGCTCCAGAAGCTGATGGTGGCATTTCAATTGTAGATGGTAGTCTTGGCATTGATTGGAAGATTAATGCCGATAGGGTATTGTTATCAGAGAAAGATACAAAACACGCCTTCCTGAAGGATTTTGATAGTCCTTTTGATATTAATATAGATTTATATCCAGAGTTTAAATAGTATGAATATACTTGTAACAGGTGCTAACGGCCAATTAGGAAATGAAATGCGCATTGTGTCTAAGAATACAAGCGACAATTATATTTTCACAGACGTGAATCAGGTAGAAGGTCTTGAAACTACCTATCTTGATATTACTGATATTGATGCCATTCGAAAGATGGTAAAGGACAATAACGTAAATGCTATTGTCAATTGTGCAGCATGGACAAACGTAGATGCTTGCGAAACCGATGAGAAGCTAGCTGCTCTTGCTGAGAACTGAATGTTGATGCTCCAGAAAACCTAGCTAAGGTAATGAAGGAAGTTGATTGATGGTTGATTCAAATATCAACCGACTATGTATTCGGTAAGGAGCCGTACAATATTCCATGCGGACCTGATCAAAAAGGTACTCCTACAGGTGTATATGGTAAGACTAAGCTACATAGCGAGCAAAAAATCATTGCAACAGGTTGCATATATATTATCATCCGCACAGCTTGGTTATATTCTGAGTTTGGGAAGAACTTCTGCAAAACAATGATCAACCTCACTGCAACTAAGCCTGCTTTGAAGGTCGTTTTTGATCAGTGTGGAACTCCTACATACGCATTGGATTTAGCCCATGTTATTATCACTATAATTGAGAAACCCCAGGTTGGTGTTTTCCATTTTTCGAATGAAGGTGTTTGCTCTTGGTATGACTTCACTCAGATGATTGCCAAGATTGTTGGCAATAATGATTGCGATATTCAGTCTTGCTATAGCTCTGAATACCCTTCACCTGTTACCCGTCCAGCTTATTCTGTATTGGATAAGTGTACTATTAAGGAAACCTTTTATGTAAAATTTCCTTATTGGATAGATAGCCTTGAAAAATGTATTTCAATTTAAAAAAAGTAAAGAAAACGATATGAAGAATATAGTAATTACAGGTGGTGCAGGCTTTATTGGAAGCCATGTAGTTCGTTTGTTCGTAAATAAGTATCCCGAGTATAATATAATTAATTTGGATAAGTTGACTTATGCTGGTAATCTGGCTAATCTAAAGGACATAGAGGATAAGCCAAATTACAAGTTTGTGAAGATGGATATTTGCGATTTCGATGCATTCTACAAGTTGATGCAAGAAGAGCATGTGGATGGTATCATTCACTTGGCAGCAGAGAGTCATGTGGATAGAAGTATTAAGGATCCATTCACATTTGCAAAGACCAATGTGATGGGAACTCTGTCTCTGTTGCAAGCTGCCAAACTTTATTGGGAAAGCTTGCCTGAGAAGTATGAGGGCAAAAGATTCTATCACATTTCTACCGATGAGGTGTATGGTGCGCTGGAGATGACGCATCCAGAGGGTATTGAGCCTTCATTTACAACCAAGGCTTCGAGTGGTGAGCATCACTTAGCTTATGGTGAGAAGTTCTTTACTGAGGATTTGAAATATATGCCTCACTCGCCATATTCTGCTTCTAAGGCAAGCAGTGATCACTTTGTGCGTGCTTTCCACGATACTTATGGCTTGCCTACTATTGTGACCAACTGCTCGAATAATTATGGTCCTTATCAATTCCCTGAGAAGTTGATTCCGTTGTTCATCAATAATATCCGTCATCGCAAGCCATTGCCTGTGTATGGTAAGGGTGAGAATGTGCGCGACTGGTTGTATGTAGAGGATCATGCGCGTGCGATTGATGTGATTTTCCATGAGGGTAAGATTGCGGATACTTATAATATCGGTGGTTTCAATGAGTGGAAGAATATCGATATCATCAAGGTGGTGATTAGGACTGTGGATCGCTTGCTTGGTCGCAAGGAAGGTGAGGATATAGACCTGATCACTTACGTTACTGATCGTGCGGGGCATGATTTGAGATATGCTATCGACTCTTCTAAGCTTCAGAAAGAGCTAGGATGGGAACCAAGTCTGCAGTTCGAGGAAGGTATAGAAAAGACAGTTAAGTGGTATTTGGAAAACGAAGCTTGGATGGACAACATCACAAGTGGAGAGTACGAAAAGTACTATGAATCACAGTACAAAGACTGATAGCTTTTCGAGCACATCTCTCTCTACACGAATATAAACAAGTAAGAGCATATGAAGGGTATTGTTTTAGCAGGAGGAAGTAGTACTAGATTGTACCCAATCACCAAGGGTATCAGTAAGCAATTGATGCCGATATATGATAAACCGATGGTTTATTATCCAATATCAGTACTTATGTTGGCAGGAATCCGTGACATTCTGATTATCTCGACCCCATACGATCTGCTGGGGGCTGGTAACGACTATGGGGTGAACTTCACTTATGCTGAGCAGCCTTCGCCTTATGGACTTGCACAAGCATTCACGATTGGTGCCGATTTTATAGGTAATGATAGCGTGTGCTTAGTATTGGGCGATAACATCTTCCATGGTGCGGGATTTACGAGCATGCTCAGGGAGGCAGTTCGTACGTAACTAATGATGACGTTCGTTATATTGTGGAAAGCATTAAAGAGGCAATCGTGAATATATCCTATTAGATTTATGAAATATGTAGGCCCCTAATTCATGCTATATACATGAATCCCTACATCTTATCGGTTGGGGAAAGTACAGCGGTACATACTTAACCGATGCCCTCATGTTGGCGTAAATGCCAGTATGAATTTCCTTTGTATATCAACTGTCTGGGAAGATCGTTGATATATTTTATTGATTAATAGCGGTTTATAATCTATCCTAAATAAAAAGAACTCCGACAGGGGCTTTTTCCTTTTCTATACGAAATAAAAACTGCACCTTTGCATCGTTGATCAACGAAATGTGAATAAAATAACTTGAATTTGAATCTTAAAAAAACGTAGTATGAGTGTAATTTACAAAGTCATTACGCGGCCAACGGATCCGCGTGTTCCCAATTCTCCTAAGAGATTTTATCCGCAGCTGATTACCTTGGGACAGTCTGTCAGTTTGAAATATCTTGCAGAGAAAATGAGGGATCGTTCTTCGCTTTCTGTCGGTGATATCAAGAGTGTGATTCAGAACTTCGTGGATAAGATGAAGGAACAGTTGCTGGAAGGTAAGTCGGTGAATATCGAAGGCCTGGGTGTATTTATGTTGGCTGCCCGTTCGAAAGGTGCAGATCTGGCAAAGGATATTACAGCCAAGAGTGTGGAGAGTGTCCGTATTTTCTTTCAGGCAAATAAAGAGTTGCGCATCACAAAATCTGCGACCCGTGAAGATGAAAAGCTGGACCTGATCAGTCTGGATGAATATCTGAAGAAGAACAGCGTGGTCGTATCTCCCGAAGACCCGGAAAATCCGGGTGAAGGTGGTGGAGAAGGAGGAGGTGGAGTAACACCTGATCCGTCTGTTTAATTGATGTCTGCTAATTGACAGTTGATAGTATTTTATAAATGTTTAATTTGGAAAGTAGAAAATCTATGAAAAAAACTTGGAGCATGATTTTGAAAGTGATTATTGCTGTTGCCGGTGCAATTGCCGGAGTGATCGGTGTACAGGCGGCAACAATGTAATTGGTATCTTAGAAGATATAATTAGGTATGAATGACAGGCGGGAAAAATCCCGCCTGTTTTGCGTTTATACAAATTATTGTTAATCACTTCTCAATCACGAGTTAGGCATATTTAGCCTTAAGGTATTTAACAAAACTGAAATAATAATCAAACTCGTTGGTTGCGTTCCGGATTTTATCTACCTTTGCATCTTAATTTAAGCATCTTTTTAAGTAAGAATAAACATGATTCGAAAAATAATAAAAGCTCTTTGGATTTTATTGGCAGTCGTGGTATTGGCTATCGTTGTTATCTTTGTTTCTATTTCAAAAGGTTGGATAGGTTATATGCCCCCTGTAGAGGAACTGGAAAATCCAAATTATAAATTTGCAACGGAAATTTTCTCTGAAGACGGAAAGGTGCTCGGAACCTGGTCGTACAGCAAAGAAAATCGTGTATATACGGCCTACAAGGATTTGTCGCCTAATATTATCAATGCTTTAATCGCTACGGAAGATGTGCGCTTTGTAGAGCATTCCGGAATTGACGCCAAAGCGTTGTTTCGTGCATTTGTGAAACGAGGTCTGATGTTTCAAAAAAATGCGGGTGGGGGTAGTACCTTGTCTCAACAGCTTGCAAAACAGCTGTTTACTGAGAATGTGGCACGTAATACTCTTCAACGCCTTTTCCAAAAGCCGATTGAATGGGTGATTGCCGTGAAACTGGAACGTTATTATACTAAAGAGGAAATCCTAAGTATGTATCTGAATAAGTTCGACTTCTTGAATAATGCTGTGGGGATTAAAACTGCTGCACACACGTATTTCGGATGTGAACCGAAGGAACTGAAAGTTGAACAGGCTGCTACTTTGGTAGGTATGTGTAAGAATCCGTCACTCTATAACCCTGTTCGCTTTAATGAGCGTTCTCGTGGTCGCCGGAATGTGGTGCTTGAGCAAATGCGCAAGGCTGGTTATATCACTGAGGCAGAATGCGATTCCCTGAAAGCTCTCCCGTTGAAATTGACTTATAATCGTGTTGACCACAAGGAAGGAATGGCAACTTATTTCCGTGAATATCTTCGTGGAGTAATGACGGCACCGAAACCTGTCAAAAGTACCTATCGGGGCTGGCAGATGCAAAAATACTACGAGGATTCTCTTGCTTGGGAAACAAATCCGCTATACGGTTGGTGTGCAAAGAATAAAAAGAAGGACGGGACAAATTATAATGTCTACACTGACGGACTGAAAATCTACACAACTCTTAACTCGCACATGCAACAATATGCTGAAGAAGCGGTAGAAGAACATCTGAGCTTTTTGCAACCATTATTCTTTAAAGAAAAAGTGGGAAGTAAGAATGCTCCGTATGCGAGGTCTATATCGGCAAAACTTGTAGAGGAATTGCTGACAAAAGCAATGAAGCAAACTGACCGTTATCGTTTGATGAATGAAGCGGGAGCGTCTGAGCAGGAAATCAGAAAGGCCTTTGATACACCGCAAGAAATGACTGTGTTTTCTTGGACGGGAGCTAAGGATACGATTATGACACCCATGGATTCAATCCGTTATTATAAGTCTTTCCTGCGAACCGGATTTATGTCAATGGATCCGTTGAACGGGCACGTGAAGGCTTATGTGGGCGGACCGAATTATGTATATTTCCAATATGATATGGCAATGGTAGGTCGCCGTCAGGTCGGTTCTACTATCAAACCATATTTGTATACGCTTGCCATGGAAAATAATTTTTCTCCTTGTGATCAGGTACGTCATGTAGAGCAGACATTGATTACGGAAACAGGAGAACCGTGGTCGCCGCGTAACGCTAATAAAAAACGTTATGGTGAAATGGTAACTTTGAAATGGGGATTGGCCAATTCGGACAATTGGATTTCGGCTTATTTGATGGGGAAATTGAATCCGTATGAACTGGTTCGGTTGATTCATAGTTTCGGAGTACGCAATAAGGCCATTGATCCGGTGGTTTCACTCTGTCTGGGCCCTTGTGAGATTTCCGTCGGTGAAATGGTAAGTGCATATACAGCCTTTGCCAACAAAGGTATCAGGGTGGCTCCTTTATTCGTTACCCGCATCGAAGATAATGAGGGTAATGTGATTTCTACATTTGCTCCACAAATGGAGGAGGTGATCAGTGTTTCCAGTGTATATAAAATGCTCGTGATGCTTCGTGCGGTTATCAACGAAGGAACGGGAGCACGGGTGCGCCGCTATGGTATCACGGCTGATATGGGTGGTAAGACAGGTACGACAAACGATAACTCGGATAGCTGGTTTATGGGCTTCACGCCTTCATTGGTGTCCGGCTGTTGGGTAGGAGGTGACGAACGTGATATCCACTTCGGTTCGATGACTTATGGACAGGGCGCTGCTGCTGCATTGCCTATCTGGGCGAAATATATGAAAAAAGTATATGATGACCCGACTTTAGGATATGATCAGCAGGAGAAGTTCAAACTCCCTGAGGGATTTGATCCTTGTGCCGGTTCGGAAGCGTCGGACGGTGAAGTCTTTGAAGAAACCGGATTGGACGATCTGTTTAATTAAGAATCAGCTTCTTATGCACAAGTGTATTATTTGCATTGGAAGTAACTACAACCGGAAGGAGAATCTGCTTTTAGCACGAAAGAGATTAGCGGATTTGTTTCCTTCCATTCGTTTCACGACCGAACGGGAAACACAACCTTTGTTTTTCCGGAGTCCGGCATTGTTCTCCAATCAAGTGGCACTGTTTTTCTCCGAAGCGGAAGAAGAAAAAGTGAAGAAGGAATTGAAAGCTATCGAGAAATGTGCCGGTCGTCGTCCGGAAGATAAGAAAGAAGAAAAAGTTTGTCTGGATATTGATTTACTCTCTTTTGACGACCGGGTGTTGAAGCCGGAGGATCTGAAAAGGGAGTACATCGTGAAAGGATTAGAAGAATTAAAATAAAATCAGATATGAAATTTCTGGGAATTATACCTGCCCGTTATGCATCCACTCGTTTCCCTGCGAAACCATTGGCTATCTTGGGCGGAAAAACAGTGATACAACGTGTGTATGAACAGGTAGCAGGGGTACTTGACGATGTCTATGTTGCTACGGACGATGAGCGGATCGAAGCTGCAGTGAAAGCATTTGGAGGGAAAGTGGTAATGACGTCTGTTGATCATAAAAGTGGTACGGACCGTTGTTACGAAGCTTGTACTAAGATCGGAGGTGATTTTGATGTTGTTGTCAATATACAAGGTGATGAGCCTTTTATCCAGCCTTCACAACTTAATGCTGTAAAAGCTTGTTTTGAAGACCCGACTACACAGATTGCCACATTGGTAAAACCTTTCACTGCCGATGAACCGTTTGCCGTTTTGGAAAATGTGAACTCTCCGAAAGTGGTGGTTAACAAGAATTGGAATGCACTGTACTTCAGCCGTTCCATTATTCCTTATCAGCGTAATACTGAAAAGCAGGACTGGCTGAAAGGGCATACCTACTATAAGCATATTGGTCTGTACGCTTACCGCACGGACGTATTGAAGGAAATAACTGCCTTGCCGCAATCTTCTTTGGAACTGGCTGAGTCTCTGGAACAACTTCGCTGGTTGGAAAACGGATATAAAATTAAAGTAGGTATTAGCGAAGTGGAAACTATTGGTATTGATACACCGCAGGATTTAGAACGTGCAGAAGAATTTTTGAAGAGTAGGTCATAATATGAATCGTAAGATACAACCCGAAATACAAACCCTGAAAGATTTTCGTATTCTTCCTCCTGTCCGGACTACGTTACCTAATGGTATTCCGTTGACTGTAATCAATGCCGGTGAGCAGGATGTGGTACGCATGGATATACTTTTCGGTGGGGGACGTTGGCAACAGTCGCAGAAATTGCAGGCATTGTTTACTAACCGGATGCTGCGTGAAGGCACAAAGAAATATACGGCTGCCACAATTGCCGGAAAACTGGACTATTATGGTTCATGGCTGGAATTATCCAGTTCTTCGGACTATGCTTACATTACTGTTTATTCATTGAATAAATATGTGGCGGAAACGTTGGAAGTGGTGGAGTCGATGATTAAAGAGCCGTTGTTTCCGGAAAAGGAGTTGCATACGATTTTGGATACTAATATCCAACAATATCTGGTCAATACCTCCAAGGTGGATTTTCTGGCACATCGTAGTTTGTTACAGTCTCTTTATGGAGAACAACATCCATGTGGGAAGGTTGTCGTGGAGGAGGATTATCATGCTATCACTCCCGAAGTTCTTCGTAATTTTTATGAACGGTATTATCATTCGGGCAATTGCTCTATTTTTCTTTCCGGCAAGGTGACGGAAGATATTATTCGACGGGTGAAGGATACGTTCGGCTCTCCATTCGGGCAATATCAGTTGCAGACATCGAAATTAAATTTCCCTTATATTGCCGTGCCAGAGAAACGGATTTTTACGGAACGGGAAGATGCGATGCAAAGTGCCGTAAAAATGGGATATACTACTATCACCCGTGAGCATCCCGATTATCTGAAGTTACGGGTATTGATGACTGTATTCGGAGGTTACTTCGGTAGTCGCCTGATGTCTAATATCCGGGAAGAGAAAGGATATACTTATGGTATTTCGGCAGGAATTATGTTCTATCCGGATAGTGGTTTACTGATTGTTTCGACGGAAACGGATAATGAATACGTAGAACCGTTGATTCAGGAAGTGTATCATGAGATCGATCGTTTACATCAGGAGGTTGTGCCCGTAGAGGAACTGTCTATGGTGCGCAATTATATGCTTGGCGAAATGTGCAGGAGCTACGAATCGGCTTTTTCACTGTCGGATGCATGGATTTTTATAGCTACTTCCGGCTTGGGAGACGACTATTTTTCACGTTCTTTGCAAGCTGTACAGGAGGTTACACCTGCCGAATTACAGGATTTGGCGCAGCGTTATTTGTGCAAAGAGAAATTAAAAGAGGTCATAGCAGGTAAAAAGATATCATAAATTACTTTCCGGTAGGGGGCTTTTTGGGAGAGAAATCGTATCTTTGTCCAAATTGTAATTTTAATGAGTAACTACTAAAACCAATGAGGAAATATCTATATACTACACTTTTACTGGCTCTCCTTGCTCAAGGAGGAGCAATGGCACAAGATAACGAAGGAAAAAAAAGCGGATTTTTCGGAAAAATAAAAGATACATTCTCCACTGAAATAAAGATTGGAAATTATACTTTTAAGGATGGCAGCGTCTATACGGGAGAGATGAAGGGACGCAAGCCGAATGGCAAAGGAAAGACAGTCTTTAAGAACGGTGATGTCTACGAAGGGGAGTATATAAAAGGAAAACGTGAAGGATTCGGAATTTATATGTTCCCTGATGGAGAAAAATACGAAGGTCAATGGTTTCAGGACCAACAGCATGGTAAGGGTATTTATTACTTTATGAATAATAACCGTTACGACGGTATGTGGTATCAGGATTATCAGCATGGTGAAGGAACGATGTATTATCATAACGGTGATTTATACGTAGGGCATTGGGTAAATGATAAACGTGAGGGCGAAGGTACATATACCTGGGCGAACGGTGCGAAATATTCCGGGCATTGGAAAAATGACAAGAAAAACGGCAAAGGAACCATGAACTGGGACGACGGCTGTAAATATGACGGTGATTGGAAAGATGATGTCCGTCATGGAAAAGGTATTTTTGAATATACCAACGGCGATAAATATGAAGGCGACTGGGCAGATGATATCCAACACGGAAAGGGGACTTACTTTTTCCATACAGGAGACCGCTATGAGGGTTCTTATCTCTTAGGTGAGCGTACCGGTGCAGGAGTTTATTATCATGCTAATGGTGATAAATATGTAGGAAACTTTAAAGATGGTATGCAGGACGGAAGAGGCACTTTTACCTGGGCAAACGGTGCTGTGTATGAAGGTGAGTGGAAAAATAATAAACGTGAAGGTAAGGGTACTTATAAATGGAGTAACGGAGACGTATATGAGGGCGACTGGAAAGATAACCGCCCGAACGGTCAGGGAACTTTAAAAACTGTTGCCGGAATGCAGTATAAAGGTGGTTTTGTAGACGGTCTGGAAGAAGGACAAGGTGTACAGACCGACAAGGATGGTAACCGCTTTGAAGGTTTTTTCAAACAGGGAAAAAAGAATGGTCCTTTTGTAGAAACTGATAAGGATGGAAAAGTTATTAAAAAAGGAACATATAAGTTCGGAAGATTACAATAGAGAATTGTGGATAAATGATAGTAGGCTGCGCATTGCGTGGCCTATTTTTTTGTGTATATTATCCCTGAAGGGTAAAATAAAAATGGATAATGACCATGACAGTCATTATCCATTTTATTATTTTTCAGTCGACTCTTTTATTAAATAATATATTGTGAACTGATAGATTCGTTATTCATTACTCGTTTGATAGTTTCAGCAAACATATCGGCAATACTCAACTGTTTTACTTTCGCACATTTCTTTGCGTAAGGGATACTGTCAGTAAATACCATTTCTGTCAAGCCGGACTCTTGTACACGGAATGAAGCAGGGTCGGACATTACACAGTGGCTGGCAATAGCACGTACGGACTTGGCACCGGCTTCCAACATAATGTTGGCTGCTTTAGTGATCGTTCCTGCTGTGTCAACGATATCATCGATCAAAACAACATTTTTGTTTTTCACGTCACCAATGATTTGCATAGAAGCTACTTCATTTGCTTTTTCACGTGATTTGTTACAGAGTACCAATGGCACACCGAGGTATTTGGAGAAAGTACTAGCACGTTTTGAACCTCCAACATCCGGTGTAGCAATCACCAGTTCTTCCAGTTTCAACGACTGGATGTAGGGGAGGAATACGGCTGATGCATACAGATGGTCTACCGGGATATTGAAGAATCCCTGAATTTGATCTGCGTGCAAATCCATTGTAATTAGTCGGTCGATACCTGCTACTGACAGTAGATCGGCTACCAACTTAGCTCCGATAGATACACGAGGTTTGTCTTTTCTATCCTGACGTGCCCAACCAAAGTAAGGGACAACTGCTACAACGCTCTTTGCAGATGCACGTTTGGCAGCGTCAATCATCAGGAGAAGTTCCATTAAGTTGTCTGAGTTTGGGAATGTGGATTGAACCAGGAATACATGTGCGCCACGAATTGATTCCTCATATGAAACCGCAAATTCACCATCGGCAAAATGGGTAATGTTCATATTTCCCAGAGGACAATCCAGGCTTGCGCAGATTTTTTCTGCAAGATATCTCGAGTTCGTTCCCGAGAATACCATAAAGGGTGCTTTTTCGCTCATTTTGTAATAGATGTTACCTATTTGTTAATTTGCCTGCAAAGGTAGGAATTTCTCTTATTATTTAGAAGGACTTATTGTATAAAAAATATTTTTCTCTCCAATCTTATCGGAAATATTTGTAGATTTGCTTTCTGAAAACAGAAAATCACTAAAATGAGTTCACGCTTTCCTCTATATATAATAGGTATAGTGTTGTTTGCCTCTTTTTTTTCGTGTACGGATATGGTGCCGACAAAAGAGGTACGGTTGATTGATTCGCTGAACGGGAAGGCGTATGCTTATCGTTACCGAAGTCTTGATTCTTCCTACAAATATGCTGATGCGGCCTATCGACAGGTAAATTTTTACAAATCGGGAAAAGCCGAAGCTTCTAATAATCTTGGTTTTTGTGCGTATATGAATATGGACTTTGACCGTGCGGAAGCATTACATAAGGAAGTCTATAAGCTGACAAAGAATGAACTCGAACTCCTGATTGCTGATATCGGGCTGATGAAAATCTGCCAACGGACGGCAATGAACAAAGAATATTATGATTACCGGAACAGTGCGCTTCGCCGCATGAAACGTATCCGCGAAGAAAGTGACCTCTTTGCCGACCGGCACGAAACACTTCGGCTGGACTATGCGTTTACCGAGTTTTTTATCGTTTCGTCTATCTACTACTATTATCTTCAGCAGCGGCAGGAAGCGATTGACGCCCTCAACCAGATTCCGGAGGATGAAGCATTGACAGATACCAATCAGTTGCTTTATTATCATTATATCAAGGGCTCGGCTTCATTGGTGGAAGCAAATAATCCGGAAGAAAGAAAGCTTCGTGAGTTCGACCAGCTTTACTATACATGGCGGACAGCCGTTCAAAGTAAGAACCCTTATTTTGAAGGGAATGGTTTGCAAGGGTTGGCTAATCTGATGGTTTCTCCTGCCAATTTCGAGTTTTATCGGGTAAGGAGGACGCATGCACTCGACCAATTCGATTTTCCGGTGGATTCACTTATGCCTTTGCGTATGGCACAGTTGGCACTTGAGAAATTTCAGGAATATGATGATTTATATCAGATTGCCGGGGCGTATGTGTCTATCGGTAAGTATCTGAATGCGCATGGTCGTTATTCGGAAGCACTCAATACATTGACAAAAGCACTGGATTGTGTGAATCAACATCATCTGCTTTATTATCATTATAAGGCAGATACACTGGACAAATTGTGGCCTTATGCCGAAGGGGATACGACCTACACCGGAGTACCGTGGATTACGGAAGAGAAGGTTAAAACTGTTCCCGAATGGATTTCAAGGATTCGCGAGCAGTTGAGCGTTTCGTATGCAGGATTGGGAATGAAGCACGCATCGGACTATAACCGGAATATTTATCTGGATATTCTGAACTTTACACGGCAGGATAAGGAATTGGAGAGCCGCTATATTTCATTGGAAGCAGGTTCGCGGCAAATGACTCTCGTACTATCTGTGGTCATTGTTGGGTTGGTGCTGGTAGTTATTCTCTGGTGGTTCTTCAATAAGAGTTCCAAAACGCGAAATCAGGTGGATGTGGAACGACTACAACAGATTTTATCGTTATGTAGGGATATAACTTCTTCTATTCCGATGAATGTTCCTTTAATTCAGCAAGGAATTGACCAATTATTCGGCAAAGGACGGATGACATTGGAAATACCCGAAGAGGGGAAAGCGGCACTTGTTCCTGTGCACCGATTAAGCAAAGACGAGAAAGCGCTGGTGCATGTGCTTGAGCCATATATTATTTGGGCTGCCGATAATGAACAAATGGTAGAGGCATTGAGCGACGAACGGATTCAATTGGAAAAACAACGGTATGTGTACGAGCAGCATATTGCCGGGAATAAACGCCAGAATCTGATAAAGAAGGCTTGTCTGGCGATTGTAAATGGCATCAATCCATATATTGACCGGATTTTGAACGAGGTACATAAGTTGACAGAGAAAGGTTATATTGACGATGAGAAGATTAAGAAAGAGAAGTATCAGTATATTGACGAACTGGTGACTACTATCAATGAGTATAATGACATTCTTGCTCTTTGGATCAAGATGAAGCAGGGAACTCTTAGCCTGAATATTGAAACATTCGGTCTTAATGAGTTGTTCGATTTATTGGGAAAGGGACGTCGTGCCTTTGAGATGAAAGAACAGACGTTAGAAATTGAACCGACCCATGCTATGGTGAAGGCGGACCGTGCACTGACCCTATTTATGATAAATACGTTGGCCGAGAATGCCCGCAAATATACTCCTGAGGGAGGTGTAATCAAGGTGTATGCACGTACTACGGATTCTTATGTGGAGATTTCTGTAGAAGATAATGGAAGGGGAATCTCAGCCGAAGATGTGGCACAGATTATTGGTGAGAAAGTGTATGATTCACGTGTTATCGGTATGAAGAATGCCACGGATGCAGATGAATTGAAGGAAAATAAGGGTAGTGGCTTCGGATTGATGAATTGTAAGGGAATCATCGAGAAATATAAGAAAACGAATGAACTGTTCCGAGTATGTGTATTCAACGTGGAAAGCGAACTTGGAAAAGGGAGTCGCTTTTATTTCCGTTTGCCTTCAGGAGTGCGTAAAGTAATTGGAGTGCTACTTTGCCTCTTACTTCCGTTTGGTATGGGGTCTTGTCTGTATGATCCGATTCCTCCGATGTTACAGGATACCGATTCGATTGTGGTTATTACGGATTCTGCTTATGAAGATTTGTTGGATGCTGCATCAGATTATGCCAATGCTGCTTATTTCGCTAATGTGGATGAGCAGTATGAGATTGCTTTGCAATATGCTGATTCTGCCATATTGTTGCTGAATGAGCATTATCAGAAATATGCGCGCCCGGATGCTACGCATCGGTATATGAAGCTCGTCGGTGAAGGTATACCTGCTGAGATTCTGTGGTGGAACGAACTTTTTGATTCGGATTACCATGTGATATTGGATATAAGAAATGAGGCGGCGGTTGCTTTTCTGGCATTGAAACAATTGGATGCGTATAGTTATAATAATTCGGCGTTTACAGATTTGTATAAGTTGCAGGGAGAAGATCAGACATTGGAAGGATATTGTCGGCAACTGGAACGTTCGAATATTAATAAGACAGTGGGAATTATCCTTTGTTTCGTTTTGTTGATTGTTTCTTTGGTAGGATATTATCTTTTGTATTTGAGGAAGCGGATACAAAATCGTTTGAGTTTGGAACAGGTACTTGAAATTAATCAGAAAGTATTTGCTGCTTCCCTGATTCGACCGCAGGAGCAGGAAAATGCAGAAGCGCTCCAAAGGGAAGAAAGTACGCTCAAAGAGATTCCGCAACGTATCGTAGATGAAGCATTCGGCTCGGTAAATGAGTTGTTGACGATTGACCGGATGGGGATTGCCGTTTATAATGAAACGACACATCTGTTGGAATATGCTTCGAGTCCCGGACAGGAAATGCCGGAAATGGTGCAGCTATGTTTTGATTCAAGAGAATATATTTCCGAGCAACATCGTCAGGCAATACCTCTCATGGTAGAAGCGGGAGGTGAACACCAATGTGTCGGTGTGCTTTATTTGGAACGAAGAGAAGGGACGGAACAGGAAACTGACCGTTTGCTTTTCGAACTGGTGGCACGTTATGTAGCTATTGTCGTATTTAACGCTGTGGTGAAACTGGCAACGAAATATCGTGATATTGAGTCGGCGCATGAGGAAACGCAACGGGCGTCTTGGGAGGACAGTATGTTACATGTACAGAATATGGTACTTGATAATTGTCTTTCGACTATCAAGCATGAAACGATTTATTATCCGAATAAGATTAAACAAATTATAGGTCGGCTGAATGCGCAGAACCTTTCGGAGAAAGAAGAAAAGGAGGCAGTGGAGACTATGACGGAGTTGATTGAATATTATAAGGGGATCTTTACTATTTTGAGTTCATGTGCTTCCCGCCAGTTGGAAGAGGTTACTTTCCGGCGGACCACGATTCCGGTTCAAGAGCTTTTCGAAACTGCCGGAAAATATTTCAAAAAGTCTGTAAAGAACCGTATGGATAAGATAGAGTTGGAGATGGCTCCGATAGATGCAAGAGTAATAGGAGATGTAAACCAGTTGCGTTTCTTATTGGAGAACCTGATTGATGAAGCATTGACGGTTCACGAAGACGGAGTATTGCGTTTGCAGGCTCGTAAGGATGATGAGTATATACGTTTTCTTTTCACGGATACAAGACGTGAAAAGAGCGTGTTGGAGTTGAATCAACTATTTTATCCGAATCTGGCACGTATGACGTCCGGAGAAAAGGGAGAATTGAGGGGGACGGAATATCTCGTATGTAAGCAGATAATCCGCGATCATGATGAATTTGCAGGGCGTAGAGGATGCCGTATTAATGCCGAACCGGCCGAAGGCGGAGGGTTTACGGTTTATTTTACTATTCCACGCAGATAATGAAAAAGAACACATATAAAGTTATTAGATAAGGAAATGGAAGAACAGAAATTTAAAGTTATTATTGTAGAAGATGTAAAACTGGAGTTGAAAGGTACAGAGGAGATTTTTCGCCATGAGATACCCAATGCAGAGGTTATTGGTACAGCTATGACGGAAAATGAGTTCTGGCCGTTAATGGAGGCACAACTTCCCGATTTGGTGTTGCTGGATTTAGGATTGGGAGGTTCAACCACTATCGGTGTTGATATATGCCGGAATATATTCAAACGTTACAAAGGAGTTCGGGTTTTGATATTTACGGGTGAAATTCTGAATGAAAAGTTATGGGTGGATGTGCTCAATGCCGGTGCTGACGGAATTATCCTGAAAACAGGGGAACTGCTCACCAAAACAGATGTGCAGGCTGTAATGGACGGAAAGAAGTTAGTTTTCAACTATCCGATTTTGGAAAAGATTGTAGATCGTTTCAAAAAATCGGTAGCTAACGATGCCAAGCGTCAGGAGGCGGTGATTAGTTATGATATTGATGAGTATGATGAGCGTTTCTTACGTCATCTGGCTTTAGGATATACGAAAGAAATGATTGCCAGTCTGAAGGGAATGCCTTTCGGAGTGAAGTCATTGGAAAAACGACAGAATGATCTTATAGGACGCCTTTTCCCTAATGGGGAACGGGTGGGAGTAAATGCTACCCGTCTAGCAGTGCGTGCATTAGAATTACGTATTATTGACTTGGATAATCTGGAGGCTGACGAAGAATAAATCTTAAGACAGATGAAGAATAAATGGCGTATGCCTCACCCCGCTACGATGTTCCTTCTGCTGACAATAGCAGTGGTCTTTCTTTCATGGATATGTGATATTTATGGATTGAAGGTGACGCTGCCACAAACCGGTGAGGAGATTCGCGTACAGAGCTTATTGAGTCCGGAAGGAATTCGCTGGTGGTTGCGGAATGCTATCAAGAACTTTACCGGATTTGCACCGTTGGGTATGGTGATTATTGCTATGTTCGGACTGGGGGTTGCCCAGCATTCAGGATTTATTGGTGCATGCATCCGTTTGGGAGTGGGGAACCGGAAGGAGAAAAGGAAGGTTATCTTGTGGGTAATCGTTCTTGGCTTGTTGTCCAACGTTATTGGCGATGGCGGATATATTATCTTATTGCCTATTGCCGCCATGCTGTTCCAATGGGTAGGACTTCATCCGCTTGCAGGAATTATTACGGCTTATGTTTCAGTGGCATGCGGATATAGTGCAAATATTGTATTAAGCACAATGGATCCGTTGCTGGCTCATACCACTCAGGAAGCTGCACTAGCTCAGACAGGATATCAGGGAAATACCGAACCACTTTGCAATTATTTTTTCATGAGTGCTTCTACCGTAGTAATTACTGCTATTGTTTACTGGCTGACTCAGAAATGGCTTCTTCCCGCTTTAGGAAAATATGAAGGAAGCGTGAAAGTGGAAGCTTATCGGCCCTTGTCCCGTAAAGAACGGCGGGCGATAATGATTTCGATTATTGTAGCAGGAATTTATGTAGCTCTTATCTTATGGCTTACGTTTTCTTCTCATGGGATATTACGTGGCGTGAACGGTGGTTTGATGCATTCGCCTTTTATTGCCGGAATTCTTTTTCTTCTTTCCTTAGGGGCGGGCATCACGGGAATGGCTTACGGGTTCAGTTCCGGTCGTTATCGTTCCGACAATGATGTGATTGAAGGGCTTACCCAACCGATGAAACTTTTGGGTGTTTACTTTGTTATTGCTTTTTTTGCCGCTCAAATGTTCGCCTGCTTCGAGTATTCTCATTTGGATAAGTGTCTTGCTATTATGGGAGCTGATCTGCTTTCTTCTTTCGAGCCGGCTCCGTTATCTGCACTTGTTCTCTTTATCCTGTTTACAGCGTTTATCAATCTGATTATGGTATCTGCTACTTCCAAGTGGGCATTTATGTCTTTTATCTTTATCCCGATGTTTGCACAAATGGGAATCTCTCCGGATATCGCACAGTGCGCTTTCCGTATTGGTGACAGCTCGACAAATGCTATTACGCCTTTTATGTTTTATATGCCTCTGGTATTGACATATATGAGGCAATATGATAAACAAGTTACTTATGGGACATTACTCAAATACACTTGGCGCTACTCTGTAGGTATTTTAGCTGCATGGACGCTATTCTTTATTATTTGGTATTTACTGAGGATACCAATGGGACTATAATTTATATTAATAAATCAACCATGAATGAATTAAACAACAGGGAACAAGAGCAATATGCCGAGCCCACGACAAAAAAGAGTAGTAAGCAAATCGTAAAACGTACCTTGGTGGTGATAGGGTTGGCTTTGGCGGTATATGTAGTATACTCCGTGATTTATCTGTTTATCTCACCCGATCGTAATATTCAGCAGATTTATCTGGTTCCGGAAAATGCGGCATTTATTATTCAATCATCAGCTCCGATTGAAGATTGGGAGAAATTTAGCGGAAGCGAAACATGGCAATGTCTGAAAAAAGCGAAGTCTTTTGAGGAAGTTACGAAGAGTGTGGAAAAACTTGATTCAGTTGTGAAAAGTAACAAGGTGCTGTTGTCACTTGTCGGCAAACGGGATATGCTTATTTCACTTCATAAAACCCGCGCGACTGATTGGGATTTTCTGCTCATTCTGGATATGCAGAAAGCTTCTAAAATGGACTTGGTGAAAGATCAGCTTGAGACGGTTCTTGTAATGAGCGGCTTCACTGTTACTAACCGGATGCATAGTGGCATTAACATTCTTGAGATGCGTGATCCGGATACGCGTGATATCTTTTATATTGCTTTTGTGGATAATCATCTGGTAGGTTCTTATACTTCCGGGCTTATCGAATCGGCTATTGATTCACGTAACAAACCTAAAATCGGACTTGATCAAGCTTTTATTGAAACCGAGAAACTAGTTTCCGGTAAGGGACTCGTCAGGGTTTTTATCAACTATGAGCGTATCCCACAGTTTATGTCTATCTACCTGGGAACAAGGAATGAATATATTGATATGTTCAGTAATTCTATGAATTTTGCCGGTCTTTACTTGAATATGGGTAAGGATAAAATGGAGGTGAAAGGTTATACGTTGAAGAAAGATTCAGTAGATCCTTATATCACTGCCTTGCTGAATTCCGGAAAGCATAAAATGAAAGCGCATGAAATCTTGTCCGGACGAACGGCCCTTTATACGAATATTGGTTTTAATAATCCGATGACTTTTGTGAAGGAATTAGAAAATGCCCTCTCTGTTCATGATAAACAGTTGTATGATTCGTATCAAAATTCCCGAAAAAAGATTGAAGGACTGTTCGGTATCTCTTTGGAAGAAAACTTTTTGAGCTGGATGTCTGGAGAGTTTGCTATTACACAATCTGAACCGGGGTTACTTGGGCGTGAACCCGAACTGGTTTTGGCTATCAGAGCAAAAAGTATAAAGGATGCACGTGAGAACATGGAACTTATAGAAAAGAAGGTCAAACGTCGTACTCCGGTTAAAATTAAAACTGTTAATTATAAGGACTTTGAAATTAATTATGTCGAGATGAAAGGGTTCTTCCGACTGTTTTTCGGAAAACTATTTGATAAGTTCGAGAAACCCTATTATACTTATGTGGATGATTATGTTGTTTTTAGTAATAAAGCTGCATCTTTACTCTCATTCGTAGAGGATTATGAACAAAAGAACTTGTTGAAAGACAATCCGGGATTTAAAGATGCTTTTTCATATCTGAAATCCAGTTCTACGATTTTCTTATATACGGATGTACGTAAGTTCTATTCCCAGTTGAAGCTAATGATGAATCCTGCCACATGGAATGAGATACAGTCAAATAAGGATGTTTTGTATTCTTTCCCTTATTGGACTATGCAAGTGATAGGAGATAGCCAGTCTGCTTCTTTACAATATGTTATGGATTATAGTCCATACGAACCGGAAGAACTTGTTGAGGTTGCTACCGATGAGGAAGATGAAGAAATGAATGAAGATGTTGTGACCGAGAAAGAACAGTTAAGTGAATTGAAACGTTTCTATGTCGAAAAGTTTGAAGGAAATGTTCTACGTGAATTTTATCCGGAAGGAGCACTAAAGAGTGAAGCGGAAGTAAAAGAGGGAAAACGTCACGGACGTTATCGTGAATATTACGAAAATGGAAAATTAAGACTTCGTGGTAAATATTCGCATAACCAACCTAAGGGTACTTGGAAATATTATACCGAGGAAGGGAAGTTTGAGCGTAAAGAGAAGTTTTAAAGAACTTCTCTTATTCTGACCTACATGTTCAATCGTTTATCTTCTGCGCTGCAAAAGGAAGTTGTCTATAAAAGCGAAAGTAATTAAAAAATAAATCCGATAACTCTTTTCAAGTTATCGGATTTTATTTGTGATTCAAGTAACGTTCTTTAACCGCCTGATTATTAATTATTTGCATAATTGTATTGCCTACAATATGCCTACATTTCTTATCTATTACAGGTTATTTCTTACTTAATAATACTTGTATTAGACGTTCTTTCTCTTCGAGAATCTTCTTTAAATAAGCGATTTCCGCCTCTTTATTAAGACTATTTCCCGTATTGTTTTCCGAAGGATTATCAAAGAAAATACCGGGAGAAACATTAAATACTTCTGCTATGGCTTCAAGAGTTTTAGTATTAGTTGATCCTGTTCTTATCATAGATTGAATACTACTTTCATCTTTACCAATTCGGGAAGCTAACTCCCTAATTTTAATTTTGTTCTTTTCGCATAAATCCCTTATAAGCAATAAATTAGCCATAGTTTGATATAATATTTACAATAATTAACAGGAATTATACAGCATATTCTATTGAATAAAACTATATTTGTGATATAAATATAGAAATAAATAACAGATTTAATGTGATGTTATGGCAAAAAAAACTTTAAAAAGAAATGAAGACGGCGAGAAGTTAAGAATGTATCTAATAGGTTTACCGTTGAAAGATTCTTCTAAAATGGTGGCGAAGTTAGCAGAAGAATGTAAAGTACCACTGCATACCGTTCATAACTGGAGAGCCGGTGCATGTCGTATTCCCGAACTTGCAAAGGATAAGATCGAGGAAGTAACAGGCGTGAAAATCTTCCATAGTGAGAACCAATAAATAAAAGAAAAATGAAATCAAAGAAATTAGAAATCGAAATTCCGGAAGGTAAAACAGCCGTCTGGAGAAATGGTGTATTAACTCTTATTGATGAACCGGAGAAAGAGGTAAGAGAACGTATTAAGACGTTTGAGGACGCCTGCCGTGAAATTGGCATTGATGCGGAAGCATGGAACCGGGATAAAATATCCCTCGGTCTTGAACCTGACGTTCTGGCTTTCCTGAAACTCCGTATCATTGTCAAGGCTTTAAATGAAGGCTGGGAACCTCGATTTACAGAGGATGAATGTCGTTATTATCCCTGGTTTATTCTTTATACAGGGGAAGAATACAACAAGTTAGATGAGGAAGAAAAGTCTCGTGTGGTGTATCGGTCGTACAGCGACGCGAGCGCGTTAGGCGGTGTTTCGTATGCGTACGCGGGTAGCGATTCATCGTACACGGTTGCGAGCATCGGTGTTCGGCTTGCCTTCAAAACGTCGGAACTGGCTGCATATTGCGGGCGACAATTCCTTGATATCTGGGCGGACTTTGTTTTTCTTCCGGAAGAGAAAAGTGAATAAATAACCGGGGGCGGCTTTTGCCGCTCCGCAGAATAACCGCCGGAGTGTGGAGATAACCCCGAAGGGCGAAAGCGGGTGTTATTGGTAGTTCGATGCTATCCTCCGGCACAACTAAAATCAGTAATGAAGAAGAAAACAGTAACAATATTGGCGATAGCTCATTCTAAGAGAGTGTGTGATCCTCAACCTGAATTTATTGATCGAATGGAAGTTCGAAGGTTAGTAATAAACGCATATAGAGCTGGATATAATAAGGCGAAAACAGAAGAATCAACTAACTCATAACAAAATAGAAATGAGTGAAACCAAACTCCACAAGTCCATTCATCATATTACAACGACTAATGGCAAATTGAGCGATAAGACAATAAAATTAATCAATAAAATGGCAAAGAAAGCGTATGGAAACAAATGACATCATGCAGCATATTGATGAACTGCTGCAAGGTTACTCAAATGAAGAGTGTGCGGAGATTTTAAAGGAAGTAATAAGTGAATGCCAGTCACGGATTGAGAATTGTGATGAAGGTGTTTACACTAATTCATAACAAATCAGATATGAAAAAATATAAAGTAACGATTTACCTGGATGCTTTTGAGGTAACAGTGTCAGCTAATAATAAAGCCGAGGCCAAAAGAAAAGCTATTGAGAAACTTCAAGAAAAGAAAATTACTTCTCTAATTCGTAAATCTTGGCCTGACAACAAGAAAGAAGTATATGTTGATGAGGAGTAATCTAAGCCCAAAACAATTTAGAAATGAGCAAAAAAGTCTCCATAAAAATAACTGAAGCACAACCGCTTCCTTGTCCTTATTGCGGTGGCTTTTATGGTTATCAGTATAGTGATCTGTTTAGAATGAGTTATACGAGTGTGCATACTTCCGACGGCACATATTCCGGTGGGGAATATTCCGACGGAGTTTCCTTAAACAAGGGTAAATTAGCTTATTGTGTGAATTGTGGTACCAGATTACCTTTTACCTTGATACGTGAAGGTGGGGAACAAATCGAATAATTAAAAATTAAATGTAATGAAAGTAACTATTATCACCCCTGATGAATTAACCACGCTACGAATAGAAGGCAGTAGTGGAACCTATAAAATATTCAGCAGTTTCCGCCCCATGGAATCCCCTGCGTTCGTGGATGCGATAGACAGAAAGTATAATCTGGCGGAAATAAAGAATCTTTCCGACGGAAAAGGTTATTTCCTGGTACACCTGAACCGGGAACAACAGAAAACCATACAGGAGGATTTAAACACTATCCTTTGCGATAGTGTGCCGTGTCTTCTGTAAATTAAGACGATCTTAACTAAATGCCATGAAAGAAGACAGACGCCTAAGAAACCTACGTTATCAGATGCGGAAGAAAGGTTACCAGTTCGATACGAAGAACCTGGTGGCCATTATGCCTTCACATGACAAACGTTCCCTTCTCCAGGAAAGGAGATTAAGCAAATTCGGTTTTTCAATTCA